>Ga0255341_1000652_pt1 | contig 55346 bp, 43 predicted proteins | sample wastewater_treat_8_FD_192418 | JGI IMG/M metagenome (GOLD analysis project Ga0255341, IMG submission 192418) | Wastewater microbial communities from Lulu Island WWTP, Vancouver, Canada - plant12 | ecosystem: Engineered > WWTP > Wastewater > Unclassified | place: Canada: Vancouver, British... | reverse complement strand
TGTAGTATTTTTCTACATACAGTATATCGCAAAAACGCCTTGAAGTCCAGTAGTTTCAATAGTTTTGCGAAGTTTTCAAAGATCGATATTACCTGTTTTTAACAGGAGTTATTGCAGTGGAATCATCCTTTGATGTTTTATTGAAATTTTAGGTTGCATAGCCGTAATGGATTTCACCTTCAACCGTTCCTGGTGTGCCTGATGCTGCAACATTCGAAGATAATGTCATAAGATTAATACAAAACATGAAAATCAGAATAATTGTTATTCTTTTCATTCATATCTCCCCCTAAACAAATGAAAAAAGATTAATTTGATTTTATCATTTATTCGGTAGATTTTCATTTATTATCTTCTATAAACAAAAGAAGTGTAATTTCACATTTTTGCGAAATTACACTTCTTCCTGCATTACCTTATTATTCTTTAATTAATATTTAATTTAACCTATTTTATGTTTATTTTTTCTTCATCTCCCTATATGCCGCCCTTGTTTCGTCAATTACTTCCTGACCTCCTGCTTTAAGATATTCCTGAACAAGTTTATCATAAATTCCGTCAAACTCTGCCGGCTTACAGGTAATTGTTCTTATAAATATTTCTACTTCCTTTTCTTCTAATACTTTGCTGTATTTGGCTTTTGATTCGATACCCCTGTCTAAATGCGGCATAAAGTTTGCATCGTTCATGGCAACTTTATAAGCTTCTTTGTAAAATTCTTCATATCCAGGGTAACCATATGAAGTAGCTTCAACATTCTTTTCTTCACTTCCGAACTCCTTGCCGTTAACAATAAGCGATAAATCGATAAAATTTGCTTTTTTATCATTAGGCAGCTTATCGTTCGGGATAAAATTTACAGGTACTCCATTTACTTCATCTAAGTAGTGAACACCCTTTTCTCCATTTTGTAAATAGAATAAAACTTCAGGATCTGCCATCCATTCAAGATATTTTATAGCTTCAGCTGCTCTTTGACTTGACTTTGGAACAATTATATATAAGCCGTTAGGATTAAACTTAAATTTTATGTTCTTTCCTTCTTTGTTCACAAACGGATCAATAGGAATATATTGTCCATCAGGAGCAACTTCCTTAATCTTGTCTGCAAAACTTCCTGACCTGTATGCTAAATCAAAAGTGTGTATAAATGTTCCTGCCAAACCCATGCTTATATTATCATCATTCTGTTTTCCGTTATCAAGTGCAAACTTTGGATCTACAAGTCCCTCGTTGTATAATTTGTTTAAAAATCTCATCCCATCTTTAAATCCCGGTATCAACCAGTTTGGCAAAGCGAAGGTATCCTCTTCAGATACTGTTTCTTTAAATGAATCCAGTAAAGGACTTACACCCCAGAATATATTATTATTGTCTAAAGCAAATGAAAACGGTATCACCTTGCCTTTAAGATTTCCAGGATCCTTTTCCTTAAAGGCCTTTAATACATTATAGAATTCATCTGTTGTTTTCGGTACAGATAGTCCGAGTTTATCCAACCAGTCTTTTCTTATAAAAGTTGCCTCTGCTGCTACCATTACTCTTTTGGCAGGAATAGCATATTGAATATTGTCCCATCTTCCAAAGTTCAGCAAATCTTCACCAAGGAAATGCTTTAATTTAGGTGCATTTTTATTAACCAGATCTGTTAAATCTGTAAGATTTCCATTCTTAGCAAAGTCAACAACTATACTCTCTGTGTAAGTAAAGCATATATCTGGAGCCTGGTCTGCGGCCATAAGCACCTTTAGCTTATCAATCTCCTGTGACCTGGGTATGGGTACAAATGTTACCTTGATATTGTTAGGATCACCGAATCTCTCCTGTATCCACTTGGTTTGGAAGTTATTGTCAGCCACATACCCTTCTGTTCCCCTGTCAAAAACAGCGACCTTAAGCTCTACCTGCTGTTGGTTGTTCTTTTTTGCAACATCCTGTTCCGTACTATCCTCAACTTTTGTTTCTTTATTCTCTTGATTTGAGTTGCTCGATCCACAGCTTACAGATAAGCCCAGTAGCATTAAGATAAGCAAAAAAGACATTGCTTTTGAAAAGACCTTTTTCATGTTTTAGCCTCCTAGTTTTTTTGATTTATTTGAAATACCTTTATTGTGGGCATGTTTTCTGCTGCTCGATAGAATATAAGAACAAAATCATATAATGATTTTGTAGCTTTTTGATGAGGTGAATTAGATATTACTGCAGCAACATTCCTATTTGAGTCTAAACTTGCCAACAGCCTCTTCAAGTTTACGAGCCATATTATTTAATTCTTGCGAGAAAAGTGCCAACTCCTCCGAACTGGCTATTTGTTCCTGGGTACTGGCAGCAACTTGCTCAGCTGAAACAGCTGCCTGATTGGCCAGCCTGGATATGCTTTCTATTGAAGTAACTGCCTTGTCCTTTGAATTTATAGCTTTATTAAGTGACTCGGATACATTTTCAACGCAAAATGAAACGTTAGACATTTGCAATATTCTGAACTGTCCGTAGCAAATATCTATCGCCTTCATATGAGAATTCGATTTCCAACTTATTTCTTATAACAAGTGCATTACACGTAATGCCACTTTGTAGCGAATTTTCTGGCGAAACGTCATCGCCTTTTGAGTACTCTGCTAAAAACTCTTCCGTTTGTTTTTCCAAACTTCCGAGATAATTAAATGTCATATCTGGTTCAATGATTTTTCCTTGATAAAAGCCAAAACCTATTCCTTTATTTGGAATTTTCCTCAGCATTTCTTTGGTTTCAATAATGCTTTCCTGTATATCAAGTCCTAATGTAAGTACAATTGGATAAATTGCTGTAAACCACCCTACAGTTCGGTCTATCTGCATATTACACTCACTGAGCTCTCTACCATGACTTTCTAGCATAATTGCCACTTTACTCTGCTTAGTATGCTCATATACTGCCATTCCCAGTGCAGATAACAAAATGTCATTGATTTCAGTGTTATATTTCTTGTTAACATCATGTAAAAGACTATCTGTACTTGCTTCGTCTAAACTTACTGTTATCTTTCCATCATTATCATGGGCATCTAAATCACAGCTTATTCCACCTTCAGCCACCTCATTCATTACATTAGCCCAATACTTTTGCTGATTAACAATCTCATCACTTGAGCCATACTCATTAAGATATTTTGCCCATTCTATAAAAGAAGCTGTTTTCCGAGGAAGGCTTATTGGCTGTCCGTTACTCAATTGCTTACTTGCATTCAGATAATCCTCTAATAGTATTCGCCATGAAACACCATCTATAACAATATGATGAGCAATCAATAATAACGTGTTCTTATCCTCGTCTTTGAACAAAATCGCTTTAAAAAGCGAACCCTTTTCTAAATCCATACTTCTTTGCCATTCATTTGCTTTTTCCTCTACAAAAGCCGCCTTATTACATAATCCGCACAGGTCATAAACTGCTGCCAAGTATTTAATATTCTGATCAAATGACTTGATTTCAATCCGACCATCTGCATAGACTGCTCGAAGCATATCATGATGTTTAGCCAATTCCTCTAATATCAACACCGTTGATTCTTCATCATCATGTATGCTGATCATTAACGATTGATTAAAATGTTCTATTTTTTTTAATTTCCATCTTTCAAACTCTTGTATGATCGGAGTTTTTTCTACAATTCCTGTAACCTCTCCCTGTTCATATGTGACTGTATTTTCAGCAACCGCTACAATAGCAATATTTCTCGGTGTTCGACCAGTCATAACATCTTTTACGCTTATCAGATAATGGCTTTCCCTGACATTTGAAACAATCCTTATCGCTTTAATAGAATCTCCGCCCAACTCAAAGAAGTCTTCGTCTACACTGACTTTCGAAATTCCAAGAATATCTCCATAAGCTTTACATATAGCTTTTTCTGCATCTGTCTCAGGTGAAACATATTCTGAACGCTTTCGGTTTACTATCTCTGGTAAAGCTCTCGCATCCAGTTTTCCATTTACTGTTACAGGTATTTTATCTATCTGCATCATATAACCAGGAACCATATAATCAGGAAGGCTTAATCTTAATAATGATTTAATATCTTCAATATCCAATTCATCGTGACTGGTAATATAAGCATAAAGAGCCTTATCTCCCGATGTATCTTCCTTTGCTAAAACAACACAATCTGTAACACTCTGATATTGGCGAATTGCGCTTTCAATTTCCTCTAGTTCTATTCTGAAGCCATGTATTTTTACCTGATTATCATTTCTGCCAATATATTCAATATTTCCATCCGGAAGCCATCTGGCCACATCACCACTTAGATATAGCTTTCCTTCTCCATAGGGATTGTCTATAAATTTACTATTTGTAAGATCATCTCTGTTTAGATATCCAACTGCCAAACCATCTCCAGCTATACATAATTCTCCAGCTATACCTATACCACATAGTTTTTTATTCTTATTCAGGATGTATACCTGCGTATTTTCGATAGGTTTACCAATAGGAATTATTCCATCAACACTTGGAATATCATAAGTAGTTGTAAACGTTGTACTCTCTGTTGGGCCATAACCATTTGTAAGTCTTATTACGGGATTGTTTTCTTTAAATAACCTAACATGGTCTTCCTTTAGTTTTTCTCCTCCAATCAGCAAATGTGATAGTCCGAAAAAGATAAACTTATCCATCATAAACAATCCCTGAAGCTTCTATTGCTTAGCTCTGTCTCAAATGGTATGGCGTTAACATACATTCCCAACGTATTTCGTTCTTTCTTTGTATGTCTATTTAAAAGCGCAGTTCCTACACATACTGTATCCTGGTCTGTATAACCGCCAATCAAAAAAGATAATGCCGACAAAAACAATACATACGGAGAAACATTATTATTCTTGCAAAAAGATTCTATACGATTCCTCTCTTCTTCTATAATGAAGTAGATTTTTCTCTTGGCCTCCATACTTTTTCCAGTTGTAATGGCCAATTCAGTATCACTATCACTGTTGGAATATATTTTTTTCCAATAATTCAGATCTTCCTCATACTTATGTGTTTCAGAATAAACATTTTCAAAATCCAATCTATCAAAGTATGAGTTTATTTCTCTGCTAGTCTCAATTCGATTATTTAGAAACTGATCATAAAACTCAAAGAATTTCCTTCCTATCAGAGAAACTGTATAAGCATCCGCAATGATATGATGAAAAGTCGCAAATAATCCAACATACTCACCAATATGAATTCCAATAAATTCACATGTATTTACATATGGGTCTGTTTTCACCTTAGACTGTTTATCTGCCCATTCTTTAAAAGAATCTATATCAACAAACTCTTTTACGGGATAAACAACTTCATCATCATATTCTTTTGAATACTGCTTTGGTATACCTTCCTGATTTGTAAGAACTATCCTACAAGCATCATTTTCACAAACTATTCTTTTAATTGCATATTGAATTGCGTTATAATCATAAATTCTTTCTGCTAATGCTGATGCAGAAATGTTAGCTATCGCGTCATCAAATACTAATTCTGTTGAATAAATTAATTGTTGTGGTTTAGTTAAACAATACTTCTTTTCCATAGAAGGTACACTCCTTTTATACGCGTTTAATTTCAGGGAGAATTTTATCATGCCAAAGTTAACATTATAATAATTGTTATGGTACATTTCCTTGCATACATTCTCATGTAATATCTACAACGAGGACAAATTGAATAATTATTATCTAATTCACGGCTCTGTGTCATATCCTTCCTTTAAGCAATAAAACCCCTATTTTCATCTTTTCATAATACGACATTATGTTTACTATGTCAAGGTAAATCGACATAGTGTTTAGAGAAAGTGTTTAGAGAAAACCAAACATAAATATTGATTCTTTTGTTTAATATGCACAAATACAAAATGTATAATAGTTACTTTTATAAACTACGAGTCGATATAATGTCGTATTATATCAACTCATAAATCAAGAAGTTCCAATTTTTTTCGTTTTTCGTCAGAGGTAGTCTTTGTATAAATCCAAGTCGTTTCTAATCTACTGTGTCCTAATAAATCTGCTAATTCTGAAATATCACCAACCCTTCTCATATATTCCTTTGCAAATAAATGTCGGAAAGAATGTGGATATACCATAGCTTCTGGCACCTCTACCTGCCTTGCTATATACTTTAAACTTTTCCATACTGCTCCCGGAGTTATCGCACTGCCCTTTTCTCTACCACTGAAAATCACACCGGCACTACAATCTATTTCCATACAATACTGCAATAATTCATGGCATAAATTATTTGTAAAATAAACCGTTCTATATTTTCCTTTATTCCACACAATCGTAGAACCCTCCTTTATAGCCTCAACAGTCACAAATTTCAATTCACCAATTCTAATCCCTGTTTGAGCAATGGTTTTCATAATGCAATATTGTTTCCTTTTATTATGAGCATCAGCATAACGAAGCATTTTCAAGTAGCACTCTTTCGTAATCATGTTCTCTAATCCACAAGCATTTTGTGTTCTTTTTGTTTTTACTGTTAATTCTTTAACATCCAGCCACTTCAAATATCGATTAATGGATATTATTTTTGAATTTACACTTGTCACTTTATAGTTGACACAGAGATTTTCCTTATAGTCCAAAATATCTGCTTTTGAAATCATCTCTGGTGCTGCACTTAGCCATTGATTAATATCTGTCACATATTTTGCAATTGTTGCATCGCTCAGTTCATTTAGTTTCATTTCTGCTATGTAATCATCAAGCTTCTCCATAGCTTTCTTTTTACTCAATACATTTTCTTTTTCCATCTGTTTTTCCTTTCTTTTATGAATTATGTCAAAAAAGACACCTTACTAAATTGTAAGATGCCTTTCTGAACATTCATCCCATTTTGAAATTTTCGACTCCAGTAGTCCATTCAACAAGATATCTATCTGCTCATTTCTGCCTTTATTATCGAATTATCCGGTTTATTGTTTGCAGGCTTATCTCCCTGCATTTTCTGATATGCTTCAAAAGCATCTGCCCCATATTGAAATTCCGGCTCTGCCGCAGCTCCAAGCATGGAAGGCTCTACCATTTCCACATCTTTCACACGCTCCGGCTCTTTGGCAAGGCTGTTTACCTTATCAAGTGCCTCATCCAGATGTTGCTCCATTCTCTGATACAGCTTTTTCTTTGCTTCAAAAGGCTTTTTCACAAACTGCGTTTTAGAGAATTTCTTTTCCTTTTCAGAATAATCAACCGTTTCCTTATCTGCAAAGGTACGGAAGGTATTGGCTATCTTCTGCCCAGCTTCTCTCATACCACTACCAAAAGCATCCAGTTTACTTATGGTTTGCTCTGTATCAGCGATACTCTTACGGACGTTCTCACGTACAGACTCCAGCTTATCCTTAATCCCTAAGAACTCCGACACCTTATGAAGTGCAGCTTTTCCTTTTGCTTTTACCTCTGTCACAATTTCCGAAGCCTTTGCTTTTACCTCTGTTTTGATTTCAAACAACTGCTCCTTCATTTTCTGGCATTGCTGCTCTAAGGAATCCACAGCCCTACGGACAGTAACTTTTAAGGTCTTGTCAGCCTTTTCCTGCTCCATCTTTTCAAGCTGTTTGCGGACACCGTTAAGCTCCTCTGTTACCTGTTCAAGCCTTTTCCCCATCCCATCAATCAGAGCTACCATTTCAAACACATCATTCGCTGCTCTTTTTTGTTGGTTCTGATTAAGAAGTGCTATCAGCTCCTGAATGATTTGGTCCTTTGACAACTCCATATTCTGTACCTGATCCATCGTACTCTCCTTTCCTGCAAGGCATAACAGCTACTACACCACTATGCCCTGCAAATAATTATTCTTCCGGCTTAACGAAAGGGCAACTCTCTGTCCGGCTGTCTCATTTCAGCTCTTGCCATACTCTGTGAGGTTGCCTGCTCCATTCTCTGACTCATGGCTTTTTCCTTTTCCTGCTGATAGCATTCCATAAGGGCATCATAGAGTTTCTCACGAAACTCCTTTGTCACAGGGAAACATACATCCTGGTACTGTGACTTACCTTCTTTTCCAGTCTGCTTTACCATGTAGGAAGGCATTGCCACAAATTCCTTTTCCTTACCCTGAATAATGCTGACATTGCTTACCACGAAGCTGTCCTCAAAATAAATACGGGCAAGACCACGAATATTGCTTCCTTCCCTTTCAAAAGGTGTTACCGCCACACGAAACTCCGGCTCTGTCGGATTTTCTGCATCCCTGCTTACCTCTGTCTTACCGGACTGCTCCATTTCTGCATACAAAGAAAGAATATCGTCATAGAGTTCCTTTCTGAACTCACTTGTAATCGGATTGCACACATCCTTATATACAGGCTGATTATGCTCGGTTCTCTCCTTGCTCTTAAAGGAAGGCATTGACACGAAAGGCTCAGCGTCCTGAGATTTTACCACCGCAATGTTTGTTACCTTAAAGCTGTCTCCAAAGGTTACGGTTGCGAATGCCTTTACATTCTTGTCAGGGTTGTTTACTGCGTTCAGTTTGATTGAATAATTCATAAATTCCTCTCTTTCTGCCTGTCTGGTAGGCTATAAAATGTTAATAATGATTTATCTGAAATGGCCGTGTCTTTCGACACAGCATATTTCATTCTGTTTCCGGCTCATCGTCCGGGATACAAATAAAGCAGGACAGCTCCGATATAGCCTCCATAGCAAGTTTTCCGCTATGGTAATTAGCCAACGTAATCTCGAATCCGTCCTGCTCATAATACAGCCATTCGCCCTCTTTCTTTTCTGTGTCTGCTTCCATAATGACTGTCAATGAAAAATCGGGAAGATACTCTTTTTCTTCCTCATCATAGTTGCAGAACACACCTTCATGCAGATTGATGTTAAGCTCCGGGATATGCACCCACCAGCCGCTTATGACAATCCGGTAATCCTCCTCACTCTCCATAATGTCATCTGCCACATGAAATAAATCCATTCTACTAATGATTTCTTCCGCTTCGTGTAGCCTGCACGGTATTTTCATGCTCTCTCACCTCGATTCCCTCCACAACACATTTTTGTGTTTCTATCTGTGCAAGAGTAAACTTTTCCTCCTGCCAATGATACACGCACTCTGTAAAATCGCACTCCTCATCATAGAGAAGTTCCCCTGTTGTCCTGTCCACTATGGCAGTTACCGAATATTCCGGTTGCAATCTGCCATCAACACAGTTACAAAATATCCCCTCATGGACGGTTGCGGAAAACTGTGGCAGATATACCCGAAGTCCGCTAAGCATCATAACCTTACCATCCACCTCTATCTCCCGGTCCGATTCCGAAGGATAGTCCTTTTCCCGTAACAGCTTTTCTGCAATCCCAAAAGGACAAGAAAATTCCATTTATTCCACCTCCTGCAATCGACACTTAACAATCAGACGCATTGTGCCTTTATTTTCACAGGTTATTAAGGTAAGCTCTGCTTCCTCGCCCTGATCCTTGACAGAATTTTCATAAGGACCAACCACCTCCATACTCTCTACCACATAGAAATACGAATTGCCTTCCTTATCCGTCAGTTTCACAATCTCTCCTATTTCCATCGTTTTGAGGTTTGTGAAAAAGGTTCCGTGTCTGCTACCATTATGACCTGCAAGGACACAATTCCCCTTTTTTCCGATTCCTGCCGTATCCGTGATATGACCAATGCCACAGGAAAGCTCGTGGCTTTCCGTTCCCTCCAATACTGCATACTTTAAATCCAAAGTCTCAATCTCAATCAATCCGATTACTTCCTCTTTGGAGAGTGTGGCAGCATCTTCTTTACTAATGGAGGCTTCGGCTTCCTCCTGCCCACAATCTTCTTTTTCTTCATGCTCTGTTACCGTCTCCTGTTCTATCATGTGTTCAAAACGTTCTACCATTTCGTCACTTTTCTGACTGCCTGTAACCTTGTAATAAAGCGGGACTGACATTACTGCCAGCCCCACAACAATCAATATTCCTGCAATCACTTTTCTTATCATCTTCCCTCTTTTCCGGGTGGTCTGGTTTTATAAGAATCACCTTCTGCCACCCTGGTTTGTTCTTTATCCTGTCCGGCTAAATCCACATCCTCTGCCCTGCCATTTTCAAGGTCAAGCTGAACATTCAGTTCATTCAGCCTTGCAATCTTTTCCGAAAGCTCAACTTCCTGTGCAAAAGGCTTCTCATACTCTAGCTTCGACTGCTCCAAGTCACGCTCATACTGCTCAATCTTCTTAGTGAGGAAATCAAGTTCCTCTGCCATTCCACCAAGCAGGTTTTCCAGCTTCACCATATTACCTACGGGACTTGTGGAAATCTCTGCCTTATGGTCTGTCTTGCCACGAAGCACCATATAATTCACGCCAATGAAGTTCTTTTCCACCAGAAGTTCAAAGCCTTTAAACTCTCCAAGATGTGTCGTCTCTCCATTTTTACACTTGCTGATGGCTTCCAGCATTGTCGTACCACCGTCTACACGCTCCTTAAATTTCACACCCTTGACCGTAATACCAAATTCCGGCTCTGTGATAAGTCCTTTTTCCACCGTTTTTATATCCTCCCGGACACATTCAGCTTTTTCTGTTGCTGCCTTAATCAGCTTCGGAAAGCGAACAACGATGTTATCCTCCAAGCTGTAACGCTGGCTGTCATAGGTACTCTTTAAGAGTTTTAATCTCTGCACATCGTTTTCAAGCTGCATTTTTTCCTTAATCAGCGGATTTCCGGTTGCCACAGCCTTAATCTCTGCATAGGAAAGGGTTGCTTCATCTATATCCTCACAGGTACGGGATACTGCCTTGCTTGTCATGACCTGAGAAATAAATCGCTGCTTATTTTCCACCAAGCTCCAGGAGTACGCATCAAATGTACCTTTTGTTACATAACGATAAACCGCAATCTCATCATTCTCATTCCCCTGTCTGATACCTCGTCCCTCTCTCTGCTCGATACAGGAAGGCTTCCAAGGACAGTCGATATGGTGCATAGCTACCAAGTGTCTCTGCACATTAACACCGGTTCCGCATTGGTCCGTAGAACCAATCATAATCTTTTTCTTTCCGGTACGCATTTCCTTAAAGAGTGTTTCCCTCTGTGCATCGGTTTTTGCATCATGGACAAAGGCAATCTCCTCTGCCGGAATCCCCTTTTTTACAAGCTCGGTCTTAATGTAGTTATACACATCAAAGGTACGCTCGCCATTCTTAAAAAGTTCTTCCCAATCCTCGCTCCATGTGGCTTTCGGTGTACCAATGTCTGAAAAAACAAGCTGGCAGCCAATATTTCCATCTGCATTGCTCTGGAAATATTCGGCTGCCACATTTTCTACTACCCTATTCAGTTTGCTTTCGGGATTGTTCGGTGTATCCGGTTCCAATAACCTTGCATCAGTTCCAAGCAGTCTTGCTTCATTTGTGATTTTAAGGAAGTTATCTACGGACGGATCAACACCACCGCCTCGGATACGCTCTGCCCTGATAACGAAATCCTCCATTACCTGCTTGATATACCAATCCGGCTCACTGTCCACAATGATATAGTTCCCGGTACGAAGCCCCGGCACAGGAAGGTTTAACATATCTGCTGTCTGCACATCCGCTACTTCTCTAAAGGTAGTCATAAGCTCCGGCAGGTTGGTAAACTTATTAAATCGGCTCTTAAAACGGAAACCGCTTCCCTCTACCGTAAGCTCTAAGGCTGTGGTCACTTCTCCGAAGTTGGTTGCCCATGCGTCAAAGTGATGGATACCCATTCGCTCTAAGGCTTCTTTTTGAAGATAAAGCTGCATAACATAAAGCTCACACATGGTATTGCTGACGGGAGTACCCGTTGCAAATACAATACCACGCCCACCATTTAATTCGGTAAGGTACTGACATTTTAACTGCATATCCGTAGCCTTCTTTGAACCGGAGCTGGAAATACCGGACACATTATTCATTTTGGAGAAAATAGCGAGGTTCTTAAAATGATGTGCCTCGTCCACCATAATGGAGTCGATACCAAGCTCCTCAAAACAGATTAGGTCATCCTTTCGTGATTCATCCGATAACGCTTTTAACTGCTCCTCCAGTTTCTTTTTCTGTGCCTCAATCTGCTTAATGGTCCACTGCTCTCCCTTTTCTGCCTTGATTTCCTCAATGGCATAGGAAAGTTCCTGTATCTGGTCATTTAACATACGCTCCTTACGCTCTTTGGAGATAGGGATTTTTTCAAACTGCGAGTGGGACATGATAATACAGTCATAATCACCCGTAGCAATCCTTGATACAAACTGCTTTCGTCTGCTCTTTTCAAAATCCCTCTCCGTTGCCACAAGGATATTGGCAGAAGGATATAATCTCATAAATTCTCCTGCTGTCTGTCCGATAAGAGACTTTGGTACAACGATTACATTCTTATTGGCAAGTCCCAACCGCTTCTGTTCCATGCATGCAGCCATCATGGTATAGGTCTTTCCTGCACCTACCACATGGGCAAGCAGGGTGTTTCCACCAAGCAGAATACGGGCAACTGCATTTTTTTGATGGTCACGGAGCTTAATCTCCGGATTCATGCCGGGGAACTGCAAAAAGGAACCGTCATAGCTTCTAAGACGGATACAGTTGAAGGTATTGTTATAATAATCCACATACTTCTGTCTGCGTTCCTGATCCTTAAATATCCAAGCCTTAAATGCTTCTTTTATCTGGTTCTGCTTTTCCCTTGCAAGCATGGTTTCCTTTTTATTGATTTCATAATGGTACTTTCCTCCTCCGTCATCAATTCTGTCACGGACAGTTACAGTACGAAGATTTAAGGTTTCTTCCATAATGGAATAGGCATCAATTCTGCCTGTACCATAGGTCTTTGTTGCCGCAATGGACCTCTTATCAAGAGATTTGTTCTCAATAAACCAGTTCTGACCATAGGAGTTGTACTTAATCTGAATACCGGAGTTGTAATAGGAACTTCGGACTGCCTTTGCACGGTTTGGTGTTCCAAGCAGCTCATAAATAAACTTCTCATAATCCTCCGGCTCAATCCAAGTCGTACCGATTCGGACCTCAATCTCCGAAGCATCCAAATCCTTCGGCTGCACCTGCTCTAATGCCTGCACATTGACTGCAAATAATTCCCCATTCTCCTCTGCATAGGCTTTGGCAATACGGAGCTTATCACGGACATTGACGGATAAGTATTCATCTGCTGTTTTCCACCCGGCATTTAGGTTATTCTCGTTATACTCCGTAGGATCAAGATAAACAAGTCCAGAAAGTTCCTCCAGCAATACTGCTCTTTTTATCTCTGCTTCTGCCAGTGCCGACAAAGTGCTTCCCTCCGGCAATACTTTCATTGCCTCGGAAATATCCGGCTCATAGATACTTAGCATAAACGGAAGATTTACCGCACCAAACTCGCTGACCGATACATTTAAGGCTTCCGTTGCTGTTTCCACACGGTCAATCTGATTCTTTGCACGAATGGTCTGCTTATGGAACATATCCGCCTTTTTCACATTTCCGTCCTCGTCCACAACCTCTAAGGAGCATAGAAGCGGATAATCGGCATCGTCCTGAAAAGCCTGCTTACTTCCCCTGCCTGTAATCGGTCCATATTTTCTGACATAGGCATCATACTTCTCATTTAAGAGCTTCTGCTGGAATCTAAACTCCTCATCGCTGCACCCTTCCGTCTGAATAAAGATAAGCTGTCTTGTTACAGCACGGATTTCATCCATTAACCGGATACGCTCCTCCATAGCCGCTGATACCTCCTTCCGATACATTTTGGAGTTCTCCCGGTAATAGAGTTTGCCATCCATAAAGGTAAAGGTATAATTTTTCACGTCCGGATCGGCATCTATCATATCCTTAATCGGTTCTTCCGTGTCCATAAGCTCCATCACATCGGTTATCTGTCCCTTTAGGTTGGATACCGCCTGCGAAAGTGCCGACTTCAAATCAAAATTTTCATCATGGTTGATACAGCTTGTATATTTGCTCTCGTTACCAAACATTCGGGAATCATATTCCATCTTACCCAGCATCATTTCCGGATGTTCCACAAAGTAGGAATTGACTGCAATACCGTCCTCGGTCTGTCCCAAATGCACCCAATCCGGTTCCGTAACGATTTTCTGCTCCCTCTTTTGTAAAAAGATAATATCGCTGGTTACATCCGTTCCTGCACTTTCCTTAAAGGCTGTGTTGGGAAGTCTGACTGCACCGATTAACTCTGCACGTTCCGCAAGATATTTACGGACTGTGGGGTTGGCTTTATCAAGGGTTCCCTTACTTGTGACAAATGCCACGATACCGCCTGGTCTGACCTTATCTAAAGCCTTTGCAAAGAAATAATCGTGAATACGGAAGTTATGCTTTGCATACTTCGGATCGTACAGCTTAAAATCTCCAAAAGGGATATTTCCCACAGCCACATCAAAGAAGTTATCCGGGAACTGTGTTTCTTCAAAACCATCAATCCTGATTTTTGCCTTTGGATATAAGAGCTTTGCAATCCTGCCGGAAATATCATCTTTTTCCACACCGTAAAGCTTACTGCCACGCATATCCTCCGGCATGGCTCCAAAGAAGTGACCGACACCAACAGAAGGCTCAAGGATTGTCCCCTGCTTAAATCCCAGCTGTGAAAGTCCCTGATATACTGCTTCGATGATTTCCGGTGAGGTATAAAAGGCTGTATTAACAGATTCTCTTGCTGCCATATATTCTGCCTCAGATAACAGACTCTTTAATTCCTCATACTCTTTCTTCCAGCTTTCATTTCTTTCATCAAAAGCCTGCGGAATACCACCCCAGCCTACATACCTTGCAAGTATCTTCTGCTCATCCGGTGTAGCTGTACGGTTTTCATACTCAATCTGCTTCATCAGACGGATGGCTTCCACATTCCACTGATACCTTGTTTTCTGTCCGCCCTTTGGAATCTCGGAAACTTCAAAACGGAAGTTTTCTCTTTCCTTTTTGGCATTTAGGATTTGCAGCTTATCGCTAAACTGCTTTTCAAAGGCATCTAACCTTTCATAAGGCTTCTCAGCAATATCCTTCGTATATTTCTCCATACGTGCATTGTCCGTAAGCATTCCGGCACGGATAAGGTACTCCATAACACTGTATATCTGCTCATAGGTTACGGATGCCCTTTTTCTCTCGCCCTGACGATTTTTGTAATCCACCATAAAGGTGTCAGAATTGCAGATATATTCAATCAGTCCGTAGGCGTTATTATGATACGCATCATGAGTTTCCCCGCCTCCGTAATGATTGATGATACGATTGAGGAAATGGAGCTTATCTGTCTTTGGCAAATCACTTTTTGCTGTCATCTGCAAAAAAGGCTGAAAAGGTGTGATGACAGAGCAACCTTGCAGATAAAGCTCCAATGCCTCTCGCAAATCCTCCTCCATCTTCTCCACCTGCTCTAAGGCTTGTGGAAAGGTTGCGGTAGAAACAGGCTTTAGCACATTTCCGCTTTGGTCAATGATTTCTCCCTCCACCTTTTCTATACTTTCCGTCTGCCCTGTCTGTACTTCCTCCGGCTCTAACTGCTCTGCTTCTTCCACTTCAATCGCCACAAAGCCCGGCTCCATACGCATACGCTCTTTGTATTCATGGTAAATCTCCATAAATGCCGGACTAGCCTGAAAGGACTGCGGACTGATTCTGAATTGTTCAAAAATCTCCTCTGACAGATAATCATTCTCCTCAATCATGTGAAGAATCAAGGAAGCACAATACTTATAATCGACCTTTGTCTCTCCCCTTGTTCCATCCGGCTTTTTATAGGATACCGTTACACCTTCCATATCCCTTGTGATAAAGCTCTCGCCATATGGACCATCCACCTTGTCAGTCATTACAATGTCTGCCCGTTCCTCACCATACACGGATGTAAGGAACTCTGCTTTGCTGTTCATATCAAGGTTTGTGGTAAAGATGTCATAAATCAAAGTCTTTACGGAGATATACTGAATCTCCTCATTGAAGTATTCCTTTAAAGCATTTTGCCAGAGCTTTTCTTCGTCCTTTTGCATTTCTGCCTCGGACTTATCCACCGTCACAAAGGTTTTTCTGCGGATAAACTTCTCTTTGGTAAGGTCAATACTTGCAGCCGCATCATGCTTAAACTGTGCCATATCTTCAAAATGGATACGGTTATCACGCCCAAACGAATCAAGATTAAGACAGTTTTCCATAATATAATCATAAGCAGCTTTGCCATGCCACAAATGCTCTCCGTCCCCGGCAAGTAATACATCGTAAGTGTCATCCCAAGTAACCTCAATGTCCTCTCTGCCTACGGTCTTTAAGATACGCTCCACTACCTCGACACGGTGCGTCTGGTGTTCCTCTGCTGTATCTGTCAGGAAATTAAGAGTATCGTCCTTAAAGCTCGTTACTCCGCTTACCCTGCTTTCACTTGCTGCCACTTCAAGGAATTTATCAAATTCCTCTGCTGTCTGATATACCCCATCGGCAATCATACTCTCCAAATAGGCAGTACACTCACGCCAGTCAAGCTCCGTTCTCCATTTCGTTCCGTTCTCGTCATAGAACTCCACAGAGATACCCCATTCGTGTCGCTCTACTTCACACTCATCATACTCATTCTTAAAATGACTGCTGGAACTAAAGGAAAACATACCTGTCTGGAATACTCTCTCCACAAACTGTATCTTACTGCTTTCCGGATAGTCCTTACTAAGCACTTCCTTTAAGGCAATGTTGGGTATCTTCTGCCAGAATCCCTTATTAAAAAACTTATCCAAAGGCTCCTGCCATAAAACCGCTGACACCACATCTGCATCAAATGCTTTCGGTGGCTGGTAGTATTCCCCGGTCATAATCAGGACACTCAACTCTCGCTCCACAGCGTTCCAATTCAGATACCCTTCCTTTTCGCCCTCCTCGTCACGCCATTGAAAACGAAGTCCTTTACCGTGATAAGTATCATAGCCGTGCAGTCCGTACCCATCTATGGGCCAGCCTGCACCACCCTGTCCGTATTCCTTCTTTATCCGTTTGACACGCTCGCCCGGATCAGAAACGCTGTCAAATATTCCATATATTCTGCGTTTGCCATGCGAAAAGCCGCTGCCCCGTAAAAGCACCTCACGAATATAATCGTGTGGAATTACAAGCTCTGTCTTAGGCTTCACATAAGTGTACTTCTCCGGTATCTTTACATCCCCATTTTGGGTAAAAGAAAAGGAAGCCTGTTCATAGCTTCCTGTTTCCGTTCTGCCGAGAGACTCAAGTTCCTCAAGCTCTCTGCTGATTTCACTATTTAACTGATTTTGTCGCTCCGCTTCCTCTAATGAAACTTCAGTACGACTTCCGTCATCACAATTTCCTCTGCCTGCATCCTCGCCTGCTGTCTTATCTGCCACATCTCCATTGTGGACTGTGGATTCTTCGGCGGGTTCTTCTTCAGATAGTCGTTCTCCAAAACTTCCATCATCTGATTGGCTTCTTTCTCCACTTCCTGCATCTTCTCTGCCAGCTTCCCGAATCTCACTAAGGTCTGGTATCTCGCCTTGTGGTTCTCCTTCAGGTATTCCATCGCCCTCACTGCGAATCTGCCCAGGTTGGTCATTGATACGCTCTCCTGTGGCAATGTCAGGTTCGGGTACAGCATCCCGTCCGCTGCCTCTTGATAAATCATTGTCTCTTGCATAAGCAATACTCCTTTCCATCTGCGTTAATTCTCTCGAAATGCTCTTTAAAACTTCACAGGATATATCGCTTACAAGTGATCCTAAACGGTAGACCTCTTCTTCCGAAGTAAATGCGGTAATGAAAGAAAAGTCTTGTTTTTCAGAAGGAATGTCAAAGCCGCATCTTGTAAATACCGCATACATGACACTTCTTTTTAACGCTTCCTCTGCCGTAATCTCTTGCGTTTCATCATCTACCATTATTCTTTTCGTTCCTGCTAAATGCACAAGCTCGGTTATTCGCTCCCCGAACTCTGAGTCCATTATGACTCCGATTCGATTTTCTGTAAAGTCCTTTAAGAAACTTTCCGCAGATTCTTTTTCGTCCTCATTTTTTCTGCCTAAATATGTGGCATAGGCTTCTTTATTTTTCTCATCAAGCTCCCAAGTAAGACGGGTATTCCTGCCTCCGGTATCACTGATGTCAAACACATACCTCATATAAGGCTTTAAGGCTCTGGACGGAAAAATTGCAATTCCCTTACTGCCACGCTTGACATATCTTCCCACACGGGGATCTTTCCATGTATCATAGTCTGCAACAAGGGTTGCGTTTGGTCTTTGCATATATACCATGAGAATGTTGTCAAACTCATATCGGTAGAGCCTGCCCGTCATGCGGCATACTGCTTTCCAGTTGTCAGCACTTGAAACAATCTGCTTCATACCTTCTTCATATAGCAATCCGACCTGATAATCTACTCTCATGTCCTACACCTCCAATATCGCCTCTCTTATATCCTTTCCGTCAATGGCATCACCAAGACAGTCCCATCCTTCAAACTTTTCCCTTGCGAAAAGCTCAATGCGTGGTACATCTCCGCAAAGCTCCACAATCCTGTCACGGATTTCATCCGGCTTTTTACTATGCTCCATAATTCTTGCATCACACACCTGTGCAACTGCCCTTGATACTCTTTTCGGTCTGCCCTTTGTCCCAAGCAGACAGATTTCCGAATTGGAGCGGGTCCAGAAACCAAGTCCCATAAAAAAGCTGTCGGATTTCTTATTTCTCTTTACCCAATTAAAACCACAGGTCTTATAAGTAAATCCCCAGCTTTCCATAACAGAGATTCCCTCCAACAGACATGGAAATGTTACCCACAAAAAAAGAATACAGTCATCATCGGCGATTTCTCCTACCGGTAATGACCGTATATCTTCAATGTTCATGGTATGATAATGGTTTTCTGCACTTCTGCCTTCTCCCTTTTTGGAGTAGACCTTGTACTGCCAAGGCGGATCAGCATAAATCACTTTATACTTTTTCCCCAAATCTAACCCTCCTGTATTCCTACAATGTCCACAAAAAGCTTGTATTCTTCCTTATCAAGCTCTACCGAAAACTCTGTATCAAGACCTTTTTTCATAGTCTTTTCCTCTGCCTTTTTCACCTTCTTAACCAGACGGAGCAGAACAAAGTTGTTTTTGGAAAGCTCCATGCTCTGCTTAAAGGTAAGCTCCTCATTCTCAAGGTGCTTCTGCTTATCCGCAATCACACCTGCCATACGCTTCTCAATCTCCGGCACATCCACAAGACGCACCGTAACCGCAGCCTTTGTCTTACCGCTACGCTCCCATTCCTTGTGAAGCAGTTTCACAAGATATTCCATATCCTTACGGACTTCTTTTGCTGTAATCTGCTTTTCCATCTCTATCATCCTCCACTATCTAAATTTTTCTTTCTGCTTTTCCTGCATTTCGGTAAAACCTTTGTCATAAAGACCTTCCTGCAAGCCTTTTCTGAAATGCTCAAAATCGCTTGTGCCAAACTCTCCGAAATTAGCAAGCATAATGGCTTCTTTTGCCTTATCACTCAAAAGCTCATCCTTTTCCAATCTGCTATACAGACGGAATCTTTCCACCAGCATCTCACGGTACTGATCAATATCTTCTATGATTCTCGGTGTCCCATACTCCTGTCTGATATGATGAAAGTCAATGGTGGACGGTGTGCTGCTTAAATATAAGCCCTGTCCCCATTCAATTCCTATCAGACTGTTTGCATCTGTCGCATCAACACCACGAGGGTGTCGTGCAAATGCGTCTACGCCCTGTGCCACAATAAAAGTACCTGTCACAACATCCTGCAATAACAGATTCCTTTCCGACAATTTTTCCATCACACGGTAACTACGCCCGTTAAAATTACGAAGTACCTCCCCCTGCTCAAATTCTCTGTAAAATTTGGTATAGGAAAGATTTGCAATATTAACCTTACCTTTTGTGTCCATACCAAGCTCAGAAAGCTTATCCAGACATTCGCCTGAACACATTCCCTTATCAAATGAAACCTGCTGATCCGTACTGTTATAAAAACCTCCGAGAAACTTTGCAAGCTGTACATCATCCGTACAGAACCTTGCATAAACAGTTACATTTGCTGCAAAATAATGTTCACTCCACTCATTTTCGTCTCCGAAAGTCTTTCCCAGCTCCAACATTGCTTCTGCCACATCTTTTCTGCTGTCAAACTTATCAAGGTCTAAATATTTTAGATAATCCTCTGCCGTCATCAGGCAATTCTTTTCTGTACCTTTCCAATTTTCTGTTACCAGAACAATCTCTGTTATCTTCATTTTCCACCTCCAAAAAGGGCAGCACCTTATCGGCACTGCCCTACATCAAGTCCTATCTGGAACAAAGTCATTTGTCCGTTTTCTATGGTTTCCGGTTGCTCCGTTCTTTTTTTCAACAATATCTGCTTTACCTTTTCGGCACAGTTTGCAAAGGATTCTTGATAGCCTTCCGGTCTGAAAGCGTGTCTACGCATGGTAATTAAATCATCACTTTTCAACGCACCTGCAAGACCGGACACATACCCTAAAACATAGTTAATACAGGTATTATCCGCTTCCTTTTTGTTAAGCAGTTCCCTGTTACAAAGCAGATATTGAAAGTTAGCATCTGCCAAGTAAATCTCAAGAGCTTCTACCGCTTTATCCCTGATTTCATCTGCCCTTGCAACATACTGTCCCTCTACCTCCGGTGGCAGTTCACGAAAATACACTTCCGGATATTTACTCATATCCTCACCATATAAATCTTCCAATTCATTTTTATAATAAATGATATGGTTGCGAGTCAGGTTCATATTGACACCATCATCGTAATTCGGATCACTACCACCATGTTCTTTGAGATATTCCCAATGCTCATACTCCCTGATAAGCTGTGCTTCATAATCAACTTTTTCTTTTTTAGCCATTACTACACCACCTTATCTCGGTCTGCCTATCATCACAATGCTGTCATGTGAATGTACCTGTCGATACACAACACCGATTCGTGAGTTGGCAGCCTCCACAAGCATACCGTCACCGACATAGATTGCTACATGGCTGATATTCATAAATGCTCCATTCTGCTCGTAGCTGAAGAATATCAAATCTCCCGGCTGCATTTCATCGTAATGCACAAGCCAGTTATTGTCATAACAATACTGTCCTTCATAGGCTGCTGTTGTAGCACCAAGATATTCAATATCCACGCCTGCGTATTGCCATGCGTAATAAGCAAGAGAACTGCAATCAAAGTGTGTACCGCTGTGTCTTAACTCCTGACTGTACGGATAACCTACCTTTGACAAGGCAAACTCTACAACCTTTCTTCCATTTTCATCGGAAATCGCATCCACGATTGCCTGATACTGTTCGGGGCTTATGGTCTGTCCTCCGTTGTTGCCGGAATACCCCAACATCATAAGATTCTCTGGTTTCATAAGTTCTGCAAGCATTTCCTGTTCTTCCGTATTAAACCCATACTCCGAAATCATATCCTGATAGGTTTTCAGCGTTACATTTACATACTTTATGGACACCTCTGTTTCATTACCCTCTGCATCCGTATCTGTCTCTGTTCCTGTGGAAGTGGTATAACTGCACATATCATCAAAGACTTTTTTCAGATTCTCTTTTGCCTTATCTGTCATATCCGTTGCAGTATCTCCATCGCCATACTTAACCATATAGACAACCAGAATATCGCAATAGTTATCCGGTATGCCTTCCCCACCGAAATTTACATATATCTTTTCCGACCTATCACAGCCTTCCAAATCATTCAGCTCCGTTGTTATATCTCCATTAAATTCCGACACATAGGCTGATAGTACATTCTGCGTTGTATCTCCCGTTGATATGGACGGTAAAAATATGGCAAACGGAGAATTATAAAGAACCGCTATAACTGCTATTACAGGAATTGCCACTACTGCCACAAGAAGTACAAGCAGTAACAACACAAGACCGATAATCGGAGCCGCCGCCTTAATCATCATAGATACCTTACCCACAACCAAGTCTTTTACCAGCTTCGCAAAACTGTCCTTCTGCTGTTCTTCAGCATTCATCTTATCCAGAAAGAATTTAAGTTTTCTTGCCCGGCTCGTTGCCTTCATATCCTTATAATCCATTTCTACACCGGCTGCATAACCTACAACACTACCAGCCGCAAGACCGATAGCTGTACCCACTCCGGGAGAAATGGCTGTACCTGCTGTTGTTGTAGCAGTGGTAGTTACCACTTTTGCAGTAGCTTTGGCTGTTTCCTTCGCCGCAATCTTCGCCGTCTCTTTGGCTGTTTCTTTCGCAGCCTCTTTTGCCACCTTTTTAGCTGTATATTTCGCAGTTTTCGTGGCACTATCCTTGACAGCCTTTTTACCGATTTTCTTACCTGACTGCACCTTTTTAATCTTCTTTGCCTGTGCTTTGGCTACTTGAGAGCGGTATAACCGCCTGCCTGCATCCGCAGCACTCTCTGCCGGAGCTGAAAGCGTTCTTGCCACCTGATATGACTCATAGATTTCATTTCCACCGTCCATCTGGTCTAAGGCTGTCATTGCACCCACAGAAGCAACGGTTCCCGCCGTACTGTTTTTCTTGCCAATAGCCTTCTCCCTATCCTGCTTTGTCCTCTGCATCTGTGCGTAAATACCATTTTCTTTCTGCACAGCCTGTCTGACAGACTCCTTTGCATTGGACTTTCCTTTCATGGTTGGCTTTTTGCCATCCGGTTTGACCTCTTTATCAGCTCCGGCAATCTTTGGACCTTTTTCTACCACTAGAACATTTCTGCCCTTGATTTTTGCCTCCGGTTCCTGCTTGATATGCAGCTTTGCCTTTTCCTTAGTATGAATGACCATAGGCTTGTCATCCACCTTCTTAATGTTCAACTTCTCTCACCTGCCTTAAAATTAAGCAAAAAAATAGCACCTAAACCGTTATTGGCTTAGATGCTGTCAATATTGCTTTCATTCTGTTTTTCTTCTTTAGAAAATTCCTTTTCCAAACGCTTTAATAATTTGCTTCTTCTCCCATGATAATATCTATAAAGTTCTCCGGCTGGAATCCATATCTGTGCTTCTTCCACCTTGTCAAAAACATAAGACATAATCTCTGTTTCTTCTTTCTTGCCCGGTATCTTACCGGAGTCCAAGTAGCACTTACGATATGCCTCATAAAACCACTCTGCAATCTTTGTTTTCTGTTTTTCCTTTAATGCAGAAAACTTCTTATTCATCTGGAGTAGCCTGCCATCAACCATTTTGTGATTCTTCGCTGACATACTACAACTTGTCTCTTTCTATCAGATTTTCAATTTCTTCCGCAAACTGGCACTCTTTCAAATCAATGCTCTTATCAAGCTTTGCGATGTGTGAATATTTATCGTCTGTATAATGCTTTGATATTACACCGAATACCTTATAAGTCGGCTGTGCTGTTACATCTCTTATATCCTTTTTCAGCAATGTATTTGGTACATTCAGCTTTGTGTTTCTGTCCTGCACAAAACCAATACACCCACACACATTTCCTGCCGCCTTTTCCGCAAACAACTTCGGTCCTCTGTCTGTAAATTCCCCTATCATTGTTACATTCTTCTTTATCAGCATCATACTTTCCAATATATCCAGTTTCTGCCCCGTAGAACCGTCTTTTGCAAAAGAAAAATCTTCTTCCGTCAATCTCTTGTCCAAACATTTCTGATAAAAATGGATAGCCGAAGCTGTACCACTTTTGTTCAATCTTACCCCTGTTAAATGCAGAAAATTGTATCTGTGAAATGCCACCTCGTAACCTTGTATGGATGACAAAATCTTTCCTTCTGTCTGCAACTGCTTTTTTACATCCGCAGGTGTTCCATAGAGAAACAATACTTTCTGATCCTCAAGATTATCCCTGTATATTTCAGCCGCTTTTGTCATTATCTGAATTGCACGTCTTTTGTCCATAATAAAATCCTTGCTTCCATGTCAATTTTAATTGACTATATTATTTAGAAAAGGGAATGTTTATGCCGCAGCACCAAACATTCCCTTTTCATGGTTGATTTTTCCGTTGTCTGCCAACCTCCAGCACCTATGTCTGGAAAATAACAGGTTTTTCCGTTGCCTGCCAACCTCCGACACCTTCGTTCGGAAAACGTATCAGATTTTAGGTGTCAACCCACCGCTGATGCACAGCTTTCCTAATTACATTCTACACGAAAATCATGGAAAATGCAATTACAATTTTATCATATGCTGACACGCCGGATTTTATACGGTTTATGCGTACTCAGTCACAAGGTTCTTTGCTTTGTCTTCTACAATATTACCTGAACATTAACCATTGTCAACTGCACTTTTACTTCTTTCTAAGGCAATTTTTTCATGCAGGTTCGTGTTATAGAGATTGTACAAATCCGTTCCTTTCTCAATGGTATTGTCAAAAGGAATCACCACATTGCCGCACTTCATAAGTCCCATACCGCTCTGCGTATTGGTTACAAAACGTAACTGTGCCTCTGATACACCGATAACCTCTGCCATTTTGGAGCTGTCAGTATTCGCCTGTTTTAAGAGGGCAACAAACTCGGAATTGGCAAGCATGGTTGTGGCTGTGTAGTTCTGCAAAAGATCGACTACGTTCTGGGTGATACCCGTACATAATCCACCTTGCTTACGCACTTTTTTCCAGAGCTGCTGTAAATATTTCGCTGAATATTCTGAATTAAGAAGCACATGGAACTCATCAATATAGAGCCATGTAGCCACTCCCCTTTTACCGTTTTCAATGATACGGTTCTGAATACTCTCCATCATTACAAGCATTGTAATAGGACTAAGCTCCGTACCCAAATCACGAATACCGTAAACAGTAAAACGGTTATCCACATCTACATTGGTCTGGTGGTTGAAGATGTTAAGGGAACCATTGACAAAAAGCTCTAAGGAAAGTGCAATGTCCTTTGCTTCTTCCTCCGGCTGGTTCATTAAAATCTCATAGAAATCTGACATTACAGGTACATATTTTTCCCTGCTTCGTGCAATCTCAATATACAGCTTTCTGATGCAACGGTCAATAATAGACTTCTGACGGGAATTAAGGCTCTCGCCCATACACTGTTCGCACAGACCGAGCATAAATTCACCCTTTTCACGTATCATACCCTTGCTGTCGTTTAAGTCCAAACTCCAGACATCCATATCCAACGGATTGACATAGTTATCCGTATAAGTGGACATATTTACTACCGTTCCCCCGTAGGTGTGTGCAATGTCAAAATATTCGTTCATTGGATCGATTACGATGATTTCATCCTCTGTGCCAAGAAATACATTTCCCATTTCCATTTTGCAGAAGAAGGATTTTCCACTACCCGGAACCCCAAACACGAACCCGTTACCGTTAATCAGCTTCTTACGGTTTCCGATGTTGATATTTTTCGATACCTGATTGATACCATAATAACAACCAGTTCCGTCATTTAACTCCTGCACATTAAAAGGCATCAACACAGCAAGGCTCTGTGTCAGCATGGTACGCATGGTTTCCACCTGTCTCACGCCGATAGGGAGTGCTGTATTTAATGCCTCTCTCTGTTTGAGGTAATGCTCCTCAATGGTTACGGAATTTCTCTTGCCGATGGTTTCCACCGTCTCGGTCATACTGTCTAATTCTTCTTTGGAGTCTGCCATAAGAATAATCGTTACTGCCACATAATATAAGCACTGGTCATTCTCACGCACATCGTCCATGATCTCCTCGATTTCCTTTTTCTCAATTCTCTTGTTATAGGAGATTTCCGAAGAAAAATCGTTGTTCTTGTTTCTTACCCTCTGCTGCTTGATAATGTCAGCTTCAATACCAAGATATTTCTTCTGAAGGATTTTGGTTGTCATATCCTTTGGAATCGGTACAACATCAATACTTGTAATGGAATGTACCGGAAGGGAAGTAATCTCATTTAAGAATCGGTCAGATAAACTGGAGGGATATTTCTTAATGAACAATGCCCTGCAATACTTCTTATCATCCTTAAAATAATCAGGATAAAACTGCATCATCTTATTGCACAAATCATTACGGAAGTCTGCACCAACCTTTCGTGCTTCCTTTATATCAAAGTCAAAATTGTTTTCCTCTCCTAAGTGGTAGAAGTCATGCAATACCTTGATACGTTCATTGCCGGAAAGGGACACAATTTCTGCCCCAAGCTCATTAAATTCCTTATGAAGCGTTGCTTCAATGGTAGCAAACTGTGCCTTTGCTTCCTCAAAGTTCTTTCGCTCAATGGTAATGGTTAAATATCTCTCCTGCTCAATGCCCTGTCTGCCCTCATGAATCTTCTTTTCCATAATCTTGTTGTAGATTTTACGGAAAATGTTAAAGGCATCTTTTTTCTCCTGCAAGAATACATATTCCCTTACCTTCTGCATATCCTTATTTTTATTGTTAATGGTAATCTTAAAGCAGACATCAAGGGAATTTAAGAACTTGCAGTATCTCTCAAAAATATCAATCTGCTCTACTTCATTGGTGGTTGTATAATTTATATCCTGAAAACGATAGCACTTTGAAAAACGGTTTCTTGCCACCTCAAAGATACCGTTTTCAGCCACCTTCATAATCTCAATCGTTTCCTGTATGGATTTTGGAGTCTTAAAAAGCGGTTCACTTGCCTTTTTTAACTCTTTGAATCCGTCTGTAAATAAACCCAATTTAACCTCACTTTCCGCAGCCGGACAATCCCGGCCGCTAAAACCGAAATTGCCCTAGCTTGAAAAGCCGGGTATTCCTACTTCAAGTTACTTTACTTACTGTCTTACTTTGTAGATAACCACACCGATAACAGCAAGTACCATAGTTGCTAACACACCAATCAGCATATTCTTTGTTTTCTTCTTCATAGCCTCAAACTCCTCCTGATTTCCTTTTGTTTTCGGGGCTTCTTTCCCCTTTTTCTTTTTATTTGTCTTGCTTTTTGAAAGTTCTTCCTGCTGGCACTCCTTTATGACTGCTTCCCCCTCTGTGGAAACATAAGTCAACGGACGATTCGCAAACATCATGCGAAACTTTCTTCCCATTACCTCATAAAAGCTCATACCATTAAAGGAATAAAACCCTCCAAGTGCAATCGGTGCCACCACCGGCATTGCCACATATACGCTCGGTGTCAATCCGATATACGGATATAAAAGAAGGACTATCCCGCCACCGGCAACTACTGAAGCTATGGAAAAAATAAGCTGCTTTGCGGTAAGTCCCATGACAACCGATTCCTTATAACGGTCAATATCCTTGTTAATCTCTATTACCAAATTTCTCACTCCTATCTGCTTTTTTCTTTTTCCTGCTTTTTACCCGTCACACCGATACTATGCTCATAGGCTGCCATCTGCTCCAGACACAGTTTGCGGAGCTTATCCACATTAAACAGATAAAGCGGATATTCACAAAATCCGCTTCTGCCCATAAGTCCCGTAAACTCACCTAAATCATTGTCTGTTACAAACTTCTCTGCATTAGACAGGTTATTGGTATCCAAATATCCACAGTAATCCGGTGCAGGTGCGTCAATATTCACGGTAAGATTTCCAAAAGGCTCAGGAAAACCATCTTCATATCCCACAAGAGAGATACCAAGCCTGCCATTATTCAGATATGGCATAATCTCCAGTTTTACCTCCGTATCTCCACCATACTCTGAATGATATATCAACTTTTCATTTTCCATTCTGCTCTACCTCCTACAATCCAAGTGCTTTACTTGTAAGCGACTGTGCTCCTTTGACGCTTCCTACCGTAAGTGCAATCGTAAATGTCATTTCACACAGATAGATAAGTGTCTGTGCCCAATCCGCATAATTGCCCGTAAAGGACGGTAAGCCTGCATTGATAAAGGCATTACATACCACTATTGCCAATGCCATTGTGACTGCTTCAAAGCATACGGATAAGAAATATTTGCAATAGGTTACAACAGTATTGCTCACGGTTCTGTTGCCTCCCATTGTGGAAAATGCAATAGCACCCATCGGAACGATGACAAGAAGCTTTAAGAAACGGAAATACACGTTGTAAATCATAAAGAACCCACAGATAATGATGATTACGGATAAAAGAGCAGCCAAAATCAGCATAATCAGACTCTCTCCAAATCCGAGATTCTTAATAATATCTGCCTGTGTACTGTCAATAGCTAATGTAGTGCTAGTTCCTGCGGTCAGAGCATTGACAAGGTTTCCTATGGTTGTAAAAAATGCTTTCATAATCGTCACGCAGTTTGCAACAAACCATTCAGCGAGTGCTAACCTTAATAACATTCGCAGGATTACCTCAAATCGCATCTCCTCTTTGACATCCACACTCTCCGAGCAAAATCCTATGACAAAGAATAGCACCACAAGGGAGGAACCTACTGCAACGAAAATCGGATTGATTGCTTCAATCGCCGCCCAGGGACCTCCACCCTTGAAATTGACAGGTGACTGTCCAAGCATGGAAAACACTAAGGAAATCTGATTATTCCAAAAGCCAAATACCATTTCCAAAAGAGCAAGGATTTTATCACCTAACTTAAAAATATCCACTTAATTCTCACCTCTTTCCTACGGTTAAGAGGACAACTCTTATCTGCTGTCCTCTTGTCTGTCTGCTTTCCATATTTCTTAAAAACCGAGGAAGGTAAGAACAGTGGAAATACCTGCCATCATAATTCCGGCTACGATACCCTTTAATGCAGAATTCATGGTAGAGGAATCCTGCTGCTGATACGCCTGTGCAAACTCCATGACATTCTTTGCAAGAATAATGACACCTACCGCACCAATAACAGCAATGACTAGAGTTTTTAAGTTCTCAAGAGGCTGTGTAATAGCCTGTGCTCCACCAGCCTGTGCCGCAAATACTGTCATAGGCATGGCATTTATTGCCATATAACCTGCACCGCAGGCTGCCATTACTGCCTTCTTTGCCTTGGATAAACCTTTAGTTGTCTTCTTTTCTACTACTGCTACTTCATTTTTACGCATAATTTCTAATCTCCTTTTTTCTGTGTTGGACAGAATGGAGAAAGACGGAAAGGAATCTATATCATTCCAATCCGGCTCGTTCTCCGAATGGAATGGTACACATCCCCTTCTGTCTTGTTTTCTGTTATCTATGAAATCGGGATAATCCCGTAATGAAAGTAAACCGGGCTTTCTCCGGTGTGTTACTGCTTTGACCACCCCCTTTTAGGCACAAAAAAATCAGACCATTGTATAGCCTGAATGTTTACTCTGTCATATTTTTAACTGCCCGATAGGTGCGTCTGATTTCTCTCATTTTTAGCACATCGGTTTCCGGATAAAATACTGCAAGTATCTCTGCCTTTGACATACCAAGAGCCATCATCTTATGAAGCTCCTCTTTCTGTTCCTTTGTGTACTGCCACTGTGCCATACGGTTCATAATGGTATCTTCTCCCACCAGCTTATGTCTCTCCGGCTTTGGTTCGGTTTTCTTTTCCACCTCGGCATTCTGACTCTGCACCGGCTCCGGAGCATACTGCAATTCATTCTCCTGCTCACGGTTTAGTCGCTCCCTCTGCTCCTTTTCATCAAGACTTAGAAATCGCTTTTTCATATCCAGTTCCGTCAGCACACAAAACTCCTCATAGCTTAGTGTATCAATATACACATTTTCGCCCTTTTCCTTTAAGCTCTCATAATAAGCGACTGCCTTCGGTGTCAGTATCTTGTAAGGCTGTTCCTTTGAAGTCCCCTGAATTGCTGCCACATGAACATAAGGCTTAACATCCTCAATATACTGAATATTGTTCCCATCATAATTGCCGAATCTCTTTACCACATTTGCTCCGCCTCCGACAAATACAATCTCCGTTACATCAAAGTTATAACCATGCTCCAGAAGTATGTTATAAACCTTATCTACATAGGCTCTGAGACATTCTTCCACAATGGTAAGATATTTCTGTGGAAGTTTCTCATGCTTTCCGGTTTTCATAATTTCCTGAATATCCTCCTCGGAAAGTTCCTTACCATACTGTCTCATACATTCCTCATTGATTGTTCTCATACACTTAATCAAGCCTTCCCTGATTGTGATGCACTCCGCTTCATTTGGTGCAGAATCCTCAATCGGCATAATATCAATCGTCCAGCTTCCAATATCCACTACTACAACCCTTTTCGGGAGCATTTTCATTCGGTCTGCTACTGCTGCATAACATTGTGGGAATACCGACACTCTTGCAAGGTTGATACGATACTGCTCGTTATCAAATCGGAAAGTAACTTCCTTTTCCTTTGATAAGTAGTCGATGAAGTCCTGCTTTTCTGCTCCAAATCGAGTAAGAGGCAGCCCTACGGATAAAAGAATGTTTGCATTTCTCATACCTCGTCTGTTTAACTCTTTTGCAACTGCCGCTAAGGTAAGAATGTAGAAGTTCTCGTTTTCCACCTTTAAATCTCTTACCTCCAGTCGCTTGCCACCCACCTTGTAATAAGAACCATTAAACTCTACTACATTGTTATAAAATGCAGGCTCCGTTGTAATTTCCTTTACTCCGGTTGTAAATACCTGACTGACTGTTTTCATACCGGACCACCCGTGGTCCACACCAATAACTTCAATATGTCTATCCATCTTTCTTTTCCTCCTGTTCATTTACGATTGGTTTCTTTTTAAGAATTGCTAGAATATCTCTCGTACAAGGAAAGCAATACCCTTCCCTATGAGGATAAGGACATCCAAAGCATTTACTCTGCTTTTCTTCCTCCGTTATTTCCGGCTGTTTGTTTTCTTCCTTAACACATTTCTTTAAAATACATTGATGATTGTTTCCATGAAAGTATTTGCATTGCATACAGCTTTTCAAATCTTTTTCCAATTTAGCCTCTGCTACAACAATATCCTTCATTTTCGGTGCTTTCTGTACTTTTACATTAATTCCCACAGGCACCACCCGCCTCTCTCTCGGCGGTAAGCCTCTGTATTTCCTCTAATCTTCTGTCTGCCATACCTGCTGCTTTGACAAGTGAAAAGAATGTAACCCACACCAAAACAACTCCAATACCAACACTTACTCTTATCATCTTTTGTTACCCCTTTTCTGCTCTGTTTTCTTTCGCTGTTCTTCCTCCATCTGTCTGACATACTCCTTAATATCAATCAAATCCTCTAAGTCATAGATTTTGGAACTCATTGCTCGCTCAACATTTTCAGGGGTACACTCGCCACATTCGGTCAACGCTGCCATTACCTTTGCCTTAATTTCTTCCTGAACCAAATCCGGCATTGCAGCTATATAGTAAGGTGGCAGTTCTGTAATCTCTGTCGTAACCTCCCTTTCATACTCATAACTTCTTTCAAAGTCATTGATAAACTTTTCTTTTACCATGATTGCTCTGGTCTTATTTTCCTCACTGGCTAATTCTACCAGCTCGTCCATGAACTGAATTAACTCTCGCTTTGTCATTGTCTAACTGTATCCTCCTTTTCCGGGCAAAAAAAGTAGGACTAAGTCAGCAATCCAAAGAGTAGTGATACACTACTGCCAATACTTTGGTCAAAAGCTAATTTAGTCCTATCTAAATTCACATTATTAAGTTGTTAAGGGCATAATACCCCTAGTGCCAAATGGTCAAATACACCTCGTGTTATATTAGTGCAAGTTAAATTTTTTGAAGATAAAAATGAGCTCATCCTTACTCAAAATAACCATTACTTTGGCATTTTTTCGTAGGACTAAATCAGTGGGAACCCTTGATTTTATTGGGTTCTTACTAACTTGACATTATTATAACTCGCTCCCCGCTATCCATAACGGCAACTTTAACACCCTTCCCGGTAATCTCAGGCCATTGAGCAGGGGCATTAATGCTTTGCACTCCCCAAGGAACTATTTGTTCAGTTTTCAATATTTCAACATTTACTGCCTGTTCTTCGTTGTTGTAGTAGTAGAATAAAAAACATCCCACAAATAGTGCAAATATTGTACCAAGCACCAATAAAAACCGTCTTTTCATTATTGCCTAAAATCCCTTCAAACTTCTTCTACAAATGCACTTGTAAATTTGTTGTACAACTATACTAAATCTCTTTAAGCCCCTTAGCTTCCCTGCCTTGAAATCCTAAAGAAAATTTATTCCATTTCCTGCATATTTCCAGCCCTATTATAACACTCAAAACTTTCTATGTCTATCTACTAATTGTTAATTATTGTTAGGACTGATTACAATTTTATATCCCTAAAAACTAGGTTTTTTTCTCGTTGATGATTTATAAATCTTAATATTTCCTTATCAAGCATTTTGCTAATTTTTAATACTTCACTATGTAAATTTTCCTCAATTGCCTTGTGTAAACTCATTCTAAGCCTTTCAATCCTTTTTGTGCTTTCAGCACTCCAAATAACACAACCCATATTTATTTCCTTCTGAAAAAATCCCTTATATCATGCCTTTTCTCAAAACCTACAAGAACCAAGGCAACCACACCGCCGACTAACGCAACTATTAAATTCATTTTCCAATCATCAAAAAACATCATGCCTAATTCCTTTTATTTCTATGCTCAAAAATAAATGTTTCCAGACCTCCCAAAAGGCAGTTTAAGAGCATTTTACAGCTTGCTATATCAGAAGATTTATTGTTTTCAACCGCTCTTTCAAGGTCAATTATACTTTCATGGATGGTTTTTATAATCCCTTCCCCGGTTGTCCTACTGTCAGTATCCATTTTCAAAGCTTCAAATCTGCTTTCTAATTCTTCAAGTTTCTTTTTGTATTCTTCAATCATGCCAACTTTCCTTTCCAGTAAAACCCACCATGTTAATGGTAAGAAATTTTCCCCGAATTGTCAATCACTAAATCGACTAATTTTAATAATACTTTTCTTGCCCATATATTAAACCTTCAGTAGATTCCCATGTTCCATTTCCAAGACTCTTAAGTTTTCCAAAGTTATTTGTAGTATTGCCTGCTGGTAGTTCAATTACTGGCCCAGAACCTTCTCCAATAGCAGACTTTTGTATTTTCTGCATAGCAGCAGCTCTTCGGTCAATAACTGCTGGTAAGTTACTGGAGTTACCAACTCCCGTATTATCCGTTGATGCAATCCATTCAATTGTTACAGTAGACCCTGTTCTTGCAATTAATTTTAATCCTGTTGGTATTGAAGGAACTTCATTGTCAATTGTAGTTGTCACCTCAAGACTATCACTTTCAATTGACATATTTTTTGATGTGTCATAGGCTACTACAGTATAGCTGTACTTTTTATTCAAGCTAAGTCCTTCGTCTTTATAATATGTATCTTTCGATTTGCCTATTTTTTTACCGTCACGGAGTATATCGTATTCCAGCACTTCAACATTGTCTTTTGAAGGTGACCATGAAATACATATAACATCCGGTCCGCGTGATATCACAGCCAAATTTTCAGGCTTTGAAGGTGGAGTTCTATCTATTGACACAGATATACTATCTTCCGAAATGTTCCCTGATGTATCAAAAGCTCTTACTGTGTAACTATAAATGATATCCTCATTTAAACTACTGTCTGTATAATTGGTATCAGCAGTAGTATCCAATTTTTCTCCATCACGAAATACATAATATCCTGCTACCTTAACATCATCTGTAGAAGCTATCCATGACAATGTAATACTAGTGGGAGAATTAGCTATAATTTTTAATTCAATTGGTACTTTAGGAGCCTGAGTATCTTTATCAGTAGTCACCTTGCATTCATCACTTTTATCAGAAATATTACCGGCATTATCAACAGCCTTTACGGTATAAGCATACTCAGTCTGAGGCTGCAATGAAGTATCTTTGAAGTTAGTAGTATAGGAATCCCCCAACTTTTCACCATTTCTGAAAATTTGATATGAACTAACTTTAATATTATCCTCCGGTTCCTCCCAGTTTAACACAACTGTTGAAGCAGACTTTGAAACAACAACTATATCTTTTACCGCAGCAGGAGGAGTGTTATCACAGAATACGGAATTGCTCGGTTCTGATAAATTGCCGAATTTATCAACAGCTATCACCACATAATTACAGCTTATTTCAGTATCTTCAAAATTGTGAGTAAATACAGTTTTATCCGTAGTCCCTATTATTTCTCCATCCCTGTAAATATTATAGCCTTCTACCATATAGTTGTCGGTAGACTGTTTCCACTGTAGTGAAACAAGTGTAGGAGTTTTCATGGTTATTTTTAATTCCGTAGGAGTTGTCGGAGGTGTTGTATCCTCAATAGTTTTCACAGAGATTTTTTCACTTGAAGAGGAAGTATTTCCAGCCAAGTCATAGGCCTTGACACTGTATTCATATTCCATGCCGGGTACAAGTCCAGTATCGGTATATTTCATTTCTTTGCTCGAACCGTTTACTTTCCCAATTTCCTTTTCGTTTCTGTAGATTTTATATCCTGCAACCCCTATATCATCTTCAGATTCTTTCCAACCTATTGTTATTGACGTCTCCGTTTTTGCCAATTCCTTCACTCCTGTTGGAGCAGTAGGATTCTCAGTATCCGATGGTAATGCTACCTTTAAAGAGTATGCACATGCAAAATCTCCAAGCTGATGAGAAACCGAAATTCTAATATAGTACTTTTTACCCATTAATAAGCTTTTTTCTATCTTCATGGTCTCTATAAAACGACTACTACTGGAATAACTATCAATTACTGCTCCTTTCTCATCGTACAATACCATATTTGAATTTTGATAACGTTCGCTACTGCATGTAACGGTATATACTCCATCAATAGGTGCTATGAAGCTAAAGAAATCAACATCATTGCTGTAATTACTTTCTCCTGGAATTTCGTTTCCAACTTGAATCGCTTCAGCAGTCACCATAGTATTTCCATAATCGTCTGCAATAGTAAGAGGATCACTTTCTAAAGATATGTTCCCAGATGAGTCATATGCTCTGACTGTATAAACATAGGTTATACCGGCACTTACTCCTATATCTTTGTAGTCTAAATATTTGTCATATGTATCTTTATGTTGTATTTCTCCAACTTTAACTCCACTACGATATATTTCATATCCTTCTACCCATGCATCATCAGTAGAAGCACCCCATTTTAAAGTAAATGAAGAGCCATCTCCTGCTTTTATATATAAATTTTGTGGCACTGTAGGTGCTGTAACATCTTTATGTGTAGTTTCCTTTAATTCAATTGATTGTAACGAATAGTTATATCCAGTGTCATATGCTTTAATTGTGTATACATACAAAGTGCCAGGATTTAATCCTGTATCCACATAACTCGTATTTGTAATATCTGTTTTCAGCAACTTTCCATCTCTATATATTTCATAACCTTTAACAGCAACATTATCTTCCGATTCTGTCCATGTAAGTGTAATACTTGTTAAAGACTTAGATGCCACAACAAAATCTTTTGGAGTAGTTGGCAATTCTGTATCATTTACTACAGAATTACTGGCATCTGATATATTACCGAAGGCATCAAAGGCTCTAACTACATATTCATACGTTTCACCTTCAGCTATATCGATGTCTTCATAAAATGTTTCAGTAACGGTTTTTATAAGCTCATTGTTGCGATATACATTATAGCCTGCGACTCCGGACCCGTCATATGACTCTGTCCAAGTTAACAATACCTTTGTATCAGTAGATCTTGCAACAAAGTTTTTTGGTGTGGTAGGAGCAGTTGTGTCAATTGCATTCACAGGTGTATTTTTATTTATTGTAGTACCATCTCCAAGCTGACCAGATGAATTATAGCCCCATGCCCAGATTGAACCATCACTCTTTAAAGCCAAACTATAAAGGTTTCCTGCTGCTATTGCAGTTACACCGTCCAAACTCTTGACTCTTATAGGTGTATTGCTTGATGTATTCGTTCCATCTCCAAGCTGTCCACAATAATTATTACCCCATACAAATACCGTGCCGTCACTTTTTAATGCCAAATAGTGATTGGTTCCTGCCGATATTTTACTCACATTATTTATTCCTTCTATTTGTCTGGCTGTTTTTGCTCCGCTATTCGCCCATGTCCACACAGTTCCGTCACTTTTTAATGCAAGGTTATATTCTTTACCTGCTGATATTGCAATAATACTGTCCAAATTCTCTATCTTTACGTTCTCATTTCCGAAAGTCCACACAGTTCCATCACTTTTCAGTGCAAGATTAGTGTCTTCTTTAGCTGATATAGCCACTACACCACTTATGTCTTTCACCTGCTCAGATTTGTCCCTTAAATACCATACAGTTCCATCACTTCTCAGAGCCAGTCTATTATACTTCCCTGCCGATATTTCAATTACATTATTCAAATCGGTAAATTCAGTTATTTTTTTACTCCATCCCCATACAGTTCCATCGTTTTTTAATGCCAAATTATAGTTATCCCCTGTTGCAACAGCCACTACATCGTAAATGCCTTCAACTTGTTTTGATATAGCACTGGTTTTAGTTGAACCGTCACCCAGCAATCCTTCACTATTATTCCCCCATGCCCATACCGTTCCATCCTTTTGAACATGCAGACTATTAGATTCGGCCGCCAAAGGAACAGATTTCAATATGCCGGTTTCTACTTTTAATTCACTTCCTTCTTCCGAAAGATTGGAAGATTTGTCATAGGCCCTTACAATATATATATGTGTAGTATTGTGGGGTACCGTCATATCTACATAACTTAAATCTTTTGTATCACCAATTTTTTCTCCGTTTCTATAAACCTCATAGCCTTCAACCCATAAGTTATCTGTAGAAGCATCCCATTCTAATGACACACTTGTAATCGTTTGATAAGTTACCCTTAGATTTAAAGGGGCTGAAGGAGGCTCAGCATCATTCAACACAACACTCTCCGCCTCGGATAAATTTCCCGAAGCATCAACAGCGATCACCTCATATACATAAATTTTATCTAATTCCATTATAGTATCCTTGTAAGTTGTCCAAGTTGCAGTACCGATTTCTTGCCCGTTGCGGTAAATTTTGTATTCCGAAACTCTGTGTCCATCAATTGATGCATTCCAACTCAAAACGACAATTCCATTATTATTAATTACTGCAGAGACTTTTGTCGGCTTTGTCGGTGGGGTAACATCTTTTGCTAAAACAGGTTTACTCGAATTGATTCTTGTACCGTTTCCAAGCTGGCCATACGAATTATATCCCCACGCCAAGATATCGCCACTTTTTCCCAAAGCCAGACTATGACTTGCACCTGCTGATATAACTACTTCATCACTTATATCTTCTACCTGTACATGAGTATTTCTGTTTATTGTAGTACCATCACCAAGTTGTCCATTATCATTGCGCCCCCATGCCCAAACAGTACAATCACTTTTTATTGCTATACTATGACATCCCCCTGCGGCTATAGATGATATATCATTTAAGCCTTGTACCTGAAAGGGTTCTACTTTGCTTAAATTTGTTCCATCACCAAGCTGTCCGTAGTAATTACTTCCCCAAGCCCATACGGTTCCATCATCCTTTAACGCAATGCTATAGTTATCTCCTGTTGCTACAAATTTAACATCACTAAGATCCTTTACTTGAACAGGAGATAGCTTACCTTCCTTTGTTCCATCCCCAAGCTGCCCATCGTAATTGCTTCCCCAAGCCCATACAGTTCCATCGCTTTTTATTGCCAGACTATGGTAGTCACCAGCTTTTATGGATGTAACATCACTTAGAACTTGTACTTGCACCGGTATTTGGCTATTTTTTGTCGTTCCATTTCCAAGCTGCCCGCTAGAATTATATCCCCAACTCCATACCGTTCCGTCATTCTTCAACGCAAGGCTATGTGATGATCCCGCAGCTATACTTTTAACATCATATAAATCCTTTACCTGAACGGGATCTGTTTTCGATGAACTTGTTCCATCTCCAAGTTGGCCATTGTAATTATTTCCCCAGGCCCATACGGATCCATCGCTTTTTAAAGCAAGATGATAGCCATTACCTGCTGCTATAGAAGTTACATCACTCAAATTCTTTACCTGTTCAGCTACAGTTCCATAATTATCTCCCCACACCCATACTGTTCCATCGTTCCTTAGAGCAATGCTACCATTACCTCCTGCCTCTATAGATACAAATCTAAACTTCTCTGTTGTTACACTTACCACATTACTGTCTTTAGAATAGTTTCCCGAGAAGTCATAAGCCTTTACAGTGTATGTGTGAGTTGAATCGTGCGGAACATTCAAATCGGTATACTTTGTATCCTTTGTATTGCCAACCTTCTCTCCATCTCTATAAATATCATATCCTTCAACCCATACATTGTCAGTAGAAGCCTGCCATTCCAATGAAACTGTAGTAACTGTCTGAGAAGTTACTATAAGGTTCACAGGATCAGAAGGTGCTTTAGAATCATTTATAACTGCAGTTGCAGCTTCCGACATATTCCCCGAACGGTCACGACCTATTACTTTATATACATGGATTTCATCCAGATCAAGTCCTGTATCTATGTATGTAGCTTCAGAAACAGACTGAATCTTATTGCCATCACGATATATATCATACCCTGTGACAATATCTCCATCCTTAGATGCAGTCCAACTGAGCATAATACTATCATTGTCTTTGACAGCAGAAAGATTTGTCGGAGCTGTAGGTGGATATTCATCCTTCGATAACACAGGTTCATATCTATCAATTACAGTTCCATCACCAATTTGTCCATACCAGTTATCCCCCCATGACCATACTTCTCCATTATTTTTTAGTGCAAGACCGTGTGATTCTCCTGCTGCTATATTGATTACATTATTTAACTTAACTATATGTATTGGTATATTGCTTGATGTATTCGTTCCATTTCCAAGCTGTCCATCCCAATTTTTTCCCCATGACCATACTTCTCCGTCTCCATTCAATGCAAGACTGTAATCCGACCCGGCTGCTATTGCAGTTACATCATTTAGATTCTCGACCTGAACAGGTTTACTACTTTGATTACTTTTTCCATTTCCAAGCTGTCCATAACTATTATAGCCCCAAGCCCATATTGTTCCATCTTTCTTTAAGGCCAAAATATGATTCCCTTTTGCAGCTATTGCAACAACATCGCCTAGTTCCAAGACTTGAACAGGCCCGTTATTGTTTTCAGTAGTTCCATCACCAAGCTGTCCATAATTATTATAGCCCCAAGCCCATACTGTCCCATCGTTTTTAAGAACAATGCTATAATATGAACCTGCTGCTATTGCAACTACATTGTTTAAGTTTTTGACCTTCACAGGCTTATTACTGTTGACGATGGTTTCATCCCCTAGTTGACCATATCTGTTATACCCCCATGTCCAAACGGTTCCATCTTCTTTTAAAGCCATAACATGATCTCTTCCAGTTGCTAAAGCAACCACTCCATACAAATCTTTAACCATGGTCGGCACATTTTTATTAGTATTTGTTCCATCTCCAAGCTGTCCATAATTATTATAGCCCCAGGCCCATACTGTCCCATCATTTTTTAATGCAAAACTGGTAGAACTTCCTGCTGCAACAGCAACTACATCTTGTATCCCTTCAACATGTATTGCAGTAGTATGTGTTTTATTGGATCCATCTCCCAATTGTCCAGAGGAATTATTTCCCCAGGCCCATACTGTTCCATCATTTAGTACCTGCAAACTGTGTGTATCACCTGCTGCTAAAGGAACAGATTTCAAAGATTTGGTTGTTACAGTCACAACATTACTTGCTTTTGATAAGTTAGAAGATTTGTCAAAAGCCTTTACAGTATAAAAGTGAGTTTTATTGTGAGGTGCTGTTATATCTGTATACTCTGTATCTTTTGTTTCACCAATTTTTTCGTCATTTCTATATATCCCATATCCTTCAACCCAAAGGTTATCAGAGGAAGCCTCCCATTTGAGTGAAACTATTGTAGCCGATTGGGAAACCAGTGTAAGATTAGAAAGTGCAGATGGTGCTTCAGTATCATTTATAACAACACACTCTGCCTCAGAAGTATTTCCAGAATAGTCATGTGCTCTAACTTTATATATATGTATTTTATCCAACGTAACATCTGTATCTATATATGTTGTTTCAGTTACTCTTTCAATCAAATTGTCATCACGAAATACATCGTATCCTGCAACAATATCCCCATCCGTTGATGCTGACCAAGTCAGGATTACTTTATCGTCTTCAATAGATGCCAAAAGATTTGTAGGTTTTGTTGGAGGGTCCTCATCTTTTGAAATAATTGGTGTTTTTCGATCAATTTTAGTTCCATTTCCCAGTTGACCATAATTGTTATAACCCCATGCCCATACCGTTCCGTCATCTCTCAGTATAATATTGTGATTTTCTCCCGCCGCTATAGCAGTTACTCCACTCAAACTTTCTACCTGTACAGGTTTGTTACTATCTTTAGTTGTTCCATTTCCCAACTGACCATACCAATTATCTCCCCATATCCATACTGTTCCATCATCCTTTAATGCAAGGCTATGACTCCATCCCGCAGCCATAGAAGTTACTTCACTTAAATTCACTTGTATCGGTCTGTCACTACTTTTAGTCGCTTCATTTCCCAGTTGACCATCCGAATTATAGCCCCATGCCCATACTGTTCCATCATTCTTTAATGCAAGGCTATGATATCCTCCTGCTGCTATAGCAGTTACTTCACTTAAATTTCCTACTTGTACTGCATTTGTACTATCTGTAGTTGTTCCATTTCCCAGTTGACCAAAGTTGTTACCCCCCCATGCCCATACTGTTCCATCATCTTTTAGTGCAAGACTATGGTATCCTCCCGCAGCTATAGCAATGATACCATTTAAGCCCTTTACTTTAACAGGTTTTTCCTTGAACTGGGTAGTGCCGTCTCCAAACTGTCCTCTCTGATTACTTCCCCATGCCCATACTGTTCCATCACTTTTTAATGCCAAATTATGCCTACTTCCAGATGCTATTGCAATTACTCCATTTACTTTTACAATCGGTGTTCTTTTTGAATTAAATCTGTCATTTTCAAGCCAATTAGCACCCCAACACCAGACATCCCCGTTACTTTCTAATGCAAGACCGTTATATTCTCCTCCTGCTACAGCAACTATATTATTTAATCCTTTTATTTGCATAGAAAGATTACGAGATACATCTGTACCGTCACCAAGCTGTCCCTCCTGATTTTTCCCCCATGCCCACACTGTTCCGTCACTTTTCACTTGTAAACTAAAGCTGCCACCTGAAGCTAAGGGCACAGTCCTCAATGAGCCTGTGGTTACGTTTACAGGGTTACTTTCTTCTGATAAATTGTTGCCTTTATCATAGGCTTTGACAGTATATACATATGTTGAATAAAACGCAGATGAATCTGTGTAATTTGTATCCAAAGTACGTCCAATTACTTTGCCGTTACGATATATTTCATAACCTCCTACCTGTATATTGTCTGTAGATGCATCCCAAACTAAAGAAACTCTGTCCGGCTCTACCGAGATTGCTTTCAAGTTTTGAGGTGCGGTAGGCAGTTCATTATCATTTACTACAACGATCTCTCCTTCGGAAAAATTACCGGATGCGTCATAGGCTTTTACTTTATACACATAGATTTTATTTAGTACCACACCAATATCAGTGTAGTTTGTATCTTTTGCATCGCCTATCTCCTTATCATCCCTGTAAATCTTATATCCTGCTACAATGTCTCCATCTTTTGAAGCTGTCCATTTTAATACTACATTCCCATTCTCTACTATTGCTGAAAAATCAGTCGGCTTTGTTGGAGGCGTAATATCTTTTGTAAAAGTTGGAATATTTATTTCATAATCTGCTGTGCCATTTCCTAACTGTCCGTTATAGTTATAACCCCATGCTAATAACTCACCGTCTTTATTTTGTGCCAAACTGAATCTGTAGCCCGCAGCTATAGCAGTTATATCTCTCAACTCTTTAACCAAAACAGGCTTATTGCTGTCTTTCTTAGTACCATCTCCAAGCTGGCCATTCCAATTGGCCCCCCAAGCCCATACTGTTCCGTCATTTTTCAATGCAAGACTATGATCATTTCCCAGCTCTATGGTATAAACATCATCTAATCCCTGTAGTAATACCGGGCTAGTTCTGCTTATATCAGTACCGTCCCCAAGCTGACCGTAAACATTATAACCCCAAGCCCATACTGTTCCATCACTTTTTACTGCTAAACTATGGCTTCCACCTGCCGCCACATTTTCTATATCACTCAATTCTGTTATCTGTACCGGTTCCGGGCTGCCTATTGTAGTTCCATTTCCCAACTGGCCGCTGTAGTTTTTTCCCCAAGCCCATACCGTTCCATCACTTTTCAAAGCAAGGTTATGATATTCTCCCGCTGATATAGCTATTATATCAGTCAATCCTTCCACTCGTGCGGGAGTGGATTTACTAACATAAGTTCCGTCTCCGAGCTGGCCATATATGTTACCACCCCATACCCATACTGTACCGTCCTTTTTTAATGCCACATTATGATTGTATCCTGCCGATATTGACACTATTTCACTTAATCCCTGTACCTTTAAAGGTTTGCTGCTGTAACTTAGACCTTCATCTGTTATACCAAGCTGATTTTGATTATTTGATCCCCAAGTCCATACCGTTCCGTCAGACTTAAGTGCAATACTATGGCTTGTACCGGCTGAAACAGCAGATATGTTATCTAAATCCTTTACCTGAGTAAAGGCGGTCCTACTTGTTGTTGTACCGTCTCCAAGTTGTCCTAAACCGTTCCAGCCGCATGCCCATACCGTCCCGTCTCCTTTCACTTGTAAACAATGTACATCTCCTGCTGCTAAGGGAACATATTCCAACACATTTATTGCTTCTCCCAAACCATAAGTTTCTTCAGTAACCGAAAGTTCTTCTGCTTCTTTAATAATTATACTTCCATCCTCTTTCCCAAGAGGCAGCAATACAGAATCAATTTCCTCATCGGCTCCATAAGCTTTATCAATGACCGAAAGCTGTATTGGATTATCATAATATTGGCTGTCACTTCCATCTAAGAAAGTTTTGTCCAAATCACTCGATAACCCCTCTTTTTTGTCAGCTTCATTACCCGATTGGTTTGCATTATAATCAGGCAATAATGTAACTACAGGAGATTGTTGCTTAGAATTATCCTGTTCTTCGTTCGGCAATTGCGTATCAAGCAAGCTTAATGGCGATACTTGCGGTAAAACATTAGCAACTCCCCCGTTAAATCCTTCAATGGAATATGCTTGTAGAACTTGTCCAAGCACCATAATCATAATGATCAAACTTGCTAAATAACCCCTTACTTCTCTCTTTTTCACGTTTGCACCTCACCTTTTATTAATTTTACTTCTAAATAACTCTAAACCTTTCAAAAAAATAAAAAAATCAAAATTTGTAAATACTCTGGTAAAATAATACTATATATAATTTAGTACTTTCGTCCTATTTTTTTAGATAATTTTTTTATTTTCAAAATTTATAGCAAATTTTCTTTTGCACAAAATAACATAAATGATGCTATATTCTTAACGCCAATCTTTTTGTAAATATTGGTAATATGATTTTTTATATTTTGTTCAGACCTGTCAAGAATCTCCGCAATCTCGCCACTATCCTTTCCCTTTGCCAGTAATTCGAATATTTCTAATTGTTTATTAGTAAGATTATAATAATCCATATATTTAGCAAACCTTTTTTTGACATCATAAGCCGGGTCAATTAGTTTTTCTCCAGCTGCTGTTCTTTTTATATAATCAATCAGAATGTTTTTATCCGTACCTTTAAGAAGATACGAATCGGCTCCCTTATTAAGGGCTTCTTCAAGCCTTTGATCTTTAAAAACAGTTAAAATCAAAATCTTTATTCTCTTAAATTGAGCTTTAATCAATTCTGTAGCCTCAATGCCGCTTAAACCGTTTGGAAGCCCAATATCCATAAGTACCAAATCAGGAATTAACTCCTGACATAACCGCACAGCTTCTCTTCCTTCTGATGCATGTCCGATAACCTTTATTTCTGGATCACTTTCCAGACTTTCCGATACAAGCTGATTAATTAACTTCATATCTTCAACAACTAACACTCTTATCATGATTCAACACCTCTTTATAGCAATCTTCAGTATATGGAATAGTAATACTAATATAGAAACCCGTTCCAACATCAGATTGATACTGAATTTTTCCATTTATATTTAAAACTCTGTTTTCAATACTCACAAGTTTTTTAATAACATTACAGCCTTTTCCGTCATCAATTATTCTAAGCATCACGTTGTTTCCTTCATTTTTCAAAATGATATAGACATTTTTTGCTTCTCCATGTTTTATTGAATTTGTCAATGCTTCAGTACATATCAATAAAATCTCTTCAGTATAGAAAGAATTAAAAACCAAATCTCCTTCATATGTAAAATGGATCTTTTCTATCGTCCCATATGTTTCATGCTTTTCGAATACTTCCTTGAGTTGAGCAATAATACTTCTCTTATCATCACTTGAATAGTTATTTATTTCTATTTTTCTGCATATTTCTCTAAGAAGCTCAAGTGCTTCCCTTGACTTATCATAGGCATCATTGATTTTTCTTAATGTAAATGTATTCAAATTCATTCTATCCCCTAACATGCTATGTAATTTATCTTTATCTGACTTATTTTTGGGAGATATGATTATAGAATTCTCGAGCTTATCTTTAAGTACAATTTCCAAAGTTGATTTTATTAAAACAATTATATTACCGATCTTATCATGCATATCACCTTTTATCCTCATATTTTCAAGCTGCTTGGTCTTCTTATAGTTTTCTTTTTGAATGTTATAAAACTCTGTAATATCATAAAAGGTTATTGCTTTCATAACTAATTTATTTCTTTTGTCAAGTATTGGAGAAACCAATATATCATAATGCAAATTTTTATTGTATTGAAAACCGGTATATTTCATATAACTTCTTGTATCTTTCAATTCTTTTATAAAGCCATCTGTTCTTTCGCTTCCTGTAAAACCAATCATATTCAAGAAATTATCTATGTCCCCTAAATTCTCTTTCATACCGAAATTTTCTTTAATCTTATTGTTATAATCAATTATTTTACTATTTTCATCTATAAAGAGTGTTGCCTCCTTCAAATTATTAAAAAACTCATGACCATATGGCATTACCTCGAAAAATTGGAGATAATTCAAAGTTACAGCAGCAATTATGAAAAACCCCGAAAAACTAATAAGTGTGAAATCAATAAATTTAGGTTCAACAATAACCCCACTCATTTTTAATATATTAACCATAAATGGTATTAAGGTGCTTCCCACAATTACATAATGTCTTACCCTTGCTCTTTTTGGCTCTTTTATAGCCTTTTTAATAAAAATAACCGAACTGGCAAAAAAGCAAAAAATCATCAGTACATAATCCATCCAAAAAACTATACCCCATTTTGTAATATGCGGATTGGAAATGTCTTTATGAACTATAACCAAATCATAATTAGTTAGCATTATAGTACTAAGGATCAATGATGGAGTCATTATAAAAAAACAAATTGCTTTATTTTTTAATGTAAAATAATCACAGTAGATTAGGGAAAAAACCAACCAGCAGGAAGGTAAAATAAACATTGGAGTTAATGTCAGCCTAACATTTATCATTAATTCCCTCTGCGTACTTGACAATGTTTCATTAATCCCTAAGACCATCCATGCTATCACAAGTATCTGACACACAGTTAAACAATACAAGGCATGTGTTTTCTTTGATTTAAAAAATACAATAGAAGATGTAATTACAAATATCACTAAGACTATTGTATATAGTAAAATTGCAGTTTTGACTTGGTATATCATATATTTCTCCACATCATTATAATTTTCTCACCTTTACAATTATACTAACTTTATCATACTTTTCTAGTACTTTCGTCCTATATTTAAAAAACAACCTTGTTTAAAATGGTGTTTATTTGCATGAAGTTCTCCCAAAAACATCCATAACCTTTTGCATAACTATAGTTTTTACTATATAATAATTCATATGACTAAACCGAGGTGACTTCCATGAAACATTCATGCTACATATTATCAATCATTATATTTATACTTCTGCTGTCAGGATGCTCATCCCAAAAGCCCGTATCCGGCAAATCAGAAATAATCCAAAATGTAATCAACAGCAAAATAATTGACGGCAACATAAATATAACTGTATATCTTCCCGGTGGATATGACAGCGGTGAAAAATATCCCGTCTTATACACTCTTCATGGTGCTTCTGGCGGTGAATGGTCATGGTTTGAGGAACTTAATGCCGGCAGTTGTGCAGATAGATTAATGAATTTAAACAGGATAAAGCCGATGATTATTGTAAGCACCAAGACTTTAAACAACCTGACAATGACAGATTCAGAAGGTCAAAATAGAGAAAGCGATTTATTTGAGAGATATGTTTGCGAAGAACTGGTTCCATATATAGATTCACATTATGATACCATCAAATCCAATAAATCCAGATATATAGGAGGCGTATCCTTAGGAGGATTCGTAGCACTTCAAATAGGACTTCACAATCCTCAAATATTCGGAAAAGTTGGAGGCCACAGTCCTGCATCATGGTTATATGATTATTCTGATGATGCTTTTGACAGCTGGCTGTATCCCGGCGAAACGCTTAACAGTAATAGGGATCTTGTCAAGTATGCACGTGAAAAAGGTCTTTCCGACATAAAAGTATTTTTAGATTGCGGTGAAAATGATTATGGAATTGTTGACGATACGAAAAAAATACATGAAGCACTAATAAAAAGAGGTATTAGTTCAACATGTATTATAAGTGAAGGTGATCACTCGTCTGAATACTGGGCGGCAAATATGGAAAAATACCTTGAATTCTACAACAAGTGAAATGACTTTTTTACCCTTCTAACAATTTCATCAACAATCCTCTGGGGCGATATTACTTTAACATAAGGCCCCAATGAAATGATATTTCGAATAAGGTTCTCCTCCTCAAAAAGATAATAATTAAGCCTCATCTCGTATTTGTTATTCCCTAAGTCCCGTGCAGTCCTTTCCATTCCGGAAAAGCACATGAAACACCTTTCCATAGCTGCCTTTTGGTCCGTTACCTCCATAATTATGGGTTCACTGGAGTATTTTTGCTCAAAGAGCAGCTTCTTGGCGGTTTCTCTGTCTATTCCAACATCTTCATCAACAATCTTCAAGTCTGTAAGAGTAAAAATATTAGCCATTATGGGACGGTCATCGTCTATGGAGTACATTGAAACTCTAAACCTTCCATCCCTCATCGAGTATTCAATACCTACAGGCAGTGCAAGCATATCCCTATATACATTTCCTCTTCTATCTGTATTTGTATACTTTATTGGCTTTTCATCAACAAGTGCTTTGAGGATAATTCTGAAATTTTCCGAATACGCCTCCTGATCGGCTATTTCCGGCAGCTTAATGGTATTGGTCATTTCTATGTACTGTTTCTTTATGGGAGTGTCTATTTCTTCCATCTCCATTTTCAATTTCTCATATGTTTGCGGACTCAAAATCATCCTGATACCTTCAGTTTCCAATAATGCCTTAAGCCAGAACTTCTCCACCATTGTAAATCTCACAGGCACAGGCGGATTGCCGGCATCCTCCAATGCAGGGTACCACCTTCCGTCTTTTTCTTTAAGCAGATTTAAGTTTTCATTCTCATCACATCTGTTTAGCATTATATCCGCAAAAGACTGTTGGTTCTTTCCTATTACCTTTTGCTCAAACTCACCGTCATCAATTACTTTAAGCACTTCAGCCTTAGCCTTGCCGTCTGCACACTCATTTATTATTCTAAGGACCAACTGAAAATATCTGTTTTTAACCTCACTAAACAATTCCATATGATAAAAGCATCTCCTCCCAGTCTTTGCGAAGTCTCTCCGCCAACTCCCTGCTCTCCAAAACTTTCACATAACCTGCATATCCTCTTATCCATGGGATAATTTCACTGCTGTCATTGACCTTAAATGTTATATGGTATTTCCCTGTCTCCAGTTTTTCCATCTCAGCATTGGGTGCCTCATTAATTATTTTATCCACTATAAAACCTTCAGTTTCCTCATCTATAACAACTTCAAGCTTCACCGTTTCAGGTTCCTTACCGTGGTCTAAAGAAATGCTTGACCAGCTAAGACACATCTGATTGTTATACTCTTCCGAAAAATCATCTCTATTAAATGAATCGTCCGTAACCTGGACGGATTCAACCCTGTCAAGTCTTGAAACAATGCACCTCTTATTATTATCAAAGGATATGAGGTAAAATCTACCATGCCTCACATCATATCTTATTTTATAAGGCATTAATATAATATTAGTAAATACTGTATCCTGTTTTTTCGGTGCGTGGTATATAAGCTTAATCTTCTTTCCCTCATGAATTGCTTTTAATAAATCCCACAGCACCAGTTCCTCTATTACAGGATGAAAGTGGAGATTTCTGAAATTAAAAATGTTCACACTATCTGTCCTGTCATTTCTTTCATAGCTTAAATAATCTTTAAGGGTCTGTTCAACATAATAACCGCAGGTAACAGGAAATATTATGTTTTTATATAGACAAACAGCCTTAAGGAGCTCCTTTATCTCCTCATCGTTTAGTCCAAAAAGAATATCTTTTGAGATGGAGTAATACTTGGTTCTCTTCACTACTTCACAGTCTAAAACTCCTATACTTTTACACATTTCATTGAGCTTTCTCTCGATAGTTTTGCTGCTTATTTTTTCAATTGACAAAAGTCCTATGTCAATAAGCCCACTTTCTATCATCTCTAATGAACAGCTTTTCATCTTCGACTGTATAAACAAAAGAATATAAAAGTAAAGCAGAAGATCGCTTTTGGTAAAGCTCTTTGTCATATATGTGTTAACAAGAAAGTTATTGGAGTGTTTCATAAAATCATATGTAAGGTTTAACAGCTTATACCTTCCGTCTTTATCGGCTTTTATATATTCATATTCAACATACTGCTGAATACGACGCATTTCATAGCTTACCTTTCTAGAGCTTACATTCCTTTTGCTTTCAAGGCCTTCCCTCGAAAAGCAGCCATAAAGAAAGCAATCTCTTAAAATACCTCTTATTATATTATAATGTTTGATGAAATCACTAAACATACATTCTCCTAAAGCGTTTAGTTTTTTACCGTAATCGGCTTATTCAATGGCTTTTCATCAATATTGTACCATAATTTTTATCAGCAATAAAACATTAAGTCCTTGCAGCTGCAATAATAGTATAATTCAACTCCATAGACAGTTACAGACAAAAAGTTTGCAATCTTAATCATTGTTTTGGAAATTGGAAAAACAAAAAAATAACAAGCTATATTAAATAATTTAAATCTGCCATTATTATTTTAATCTGCAGATTTAACCAGTATATTTGCATTATCAACCCAGACTAACAAATAGGGATTCTGTGCATCCTTCTGCTTTAGGCATATCATATACTGCTTGTCAAATACTAAATGCTTTGATGTATCGGTTTTCGGCCCTGTGCCTGGAGTTGCAACAATTATTATTCCTTCTGAAGCAAGCTTTGCTCCTTCCTTGTTAAGATTGAATTTTATATTTTGATATGCTTTTTCAATTCTATAGTCTTTAAATCTCCCTTCGGCAATAATTCCATGCAACTCACCATATTCCTTTTCCATATTAAGGTCTAATTCAGGAATTCTTATTGTATCCGCTAAGTCAAAGTTTGATGAAGCTGAATTATTGATTCTATTCATTACTGCTGTATATGTATTGTAGAGAGTATCCTCAGGTTTTACTTTTGCAAGAATTATCTCTTCATTTGCCACCTCCGGCAAAAGCTTTATAATAAAATCATCATCGTTTTTATAATCAAACAGCATTACCTGTTTTGCATGATCTTTGTACTTGGTAAAGCTATCCTCTCTTATTCCAAAAGACTTAACCGATTCCGTATTGCCATTTGAATCTTTGAAAACTATTGGATCTGTATCCACAAAAGCTGTAGCAAATTTTATTTTCTTAAGCAAGAACGCATAGAATATATATTTTCCAGGGTCTACATCTTCAATAGTTGGAGCATCTTCACCAAACTTTTCCTTCAATTTATTATTAATATCATCAATAATATCTGCTTTGCCTCCTTCAGCTAAATAACTATCTTCAGCTAAGGAGTCGGACCAGTCAAAACCATTATTTAAATAATCGGCCAATAATGGTTTGTCGATTAATATTATATCTCCGTTATTAAATTCTTTAAGCTTATTCCAAGCCATTTGGAAAGTAGGACAAAACACTATATTATTGCCTGGTGTAATACTAAAATGTGCATATGGAATCATTATATTATTATTTTTTGTGACCGGAGTCGGTGCCGGAGTCACACTTGGATGACTGTCAATGCTTATTTGAGGCATTATGTAATCGCTTGAAGTCTTGTTAAAATTCTTTGCTATTATAACTACATCAGACATATTTACAGCACCGTCACCATTAATGTCCACACTTTCGCTATATTTACCATCACCCCGAGAAGAATTAACGTAACCGGCTAGAATGACTATATCTGACATATTTATCGAATAATCGTTGTTTACATCACCTGCCCACGTTTCCAAAGGCGACTGTGCAGATCCCATTAACATATGGGTGCCTATAGGATCAAAATCAATATTTCTTGTAAGATGGTTATCTCTTTTTATTCTTATATTTAACTTTGTATTTTTTACAGCATAACCAACTACCTCAAAATATCCGTTTTCATCTGAAATTCCTTCTTTGTTGCACCCAGTCAAATAAACCTTAAAGCCCGAATTTCCAGCATTACTATCAGTCTTCAAATAACAGCTGACTTTGTACTCTTCCAAAACAGGCGTTGGATCTGCAGCATAAACTGAAGAAGCTGTTAAAACTATTACCAAAATATAAATCAGTACTTTTTTCATGAACATTCTCCTCTCTACAAAATTTATATTACCATATTATGGTATTTATTTAATTTTGTCAATTATATTTTACTACTTTCCTCAGTTTTTGCACTTATATTGTAAAATATATATAACATTCATCGTAGATTTAGTACATATCAGTACATATATATAAAGAAAACTATATATTTCAAGTCTATTAATATAAAAAAATAATTTTATCTTTGTAAATTAGATTTTATATAATATAATATTTTGAAGATGGAGGTAAAAAAATGAGGGACATAATATTATCAAAGCTTCATGAAATAGAAAAAGTAAATGGAATAAAAATTCTTTATGCAGTAGAATCAGGCAGCAGAGGCTGGGGTTTTGCTTCTAAGGACAGCGACTATGACGCACGTTTCATATACGTTCGACCGATTGACTGGTATTTATCCATTGATGAAAAAAAGGATTATATTGAGTATCCTATAGATAGCTTGCTTGATATTAACGGCTGGGACTTAAAGAAGGCATTACAACTGTATAAAAAGTCAAACCCGCCCCTTTTGGAGTGGCTCAGTTCACCTATTGTTTATATGGAAAATTACAATGCAGCTCAAAAAATGAGGGAGTTGCTTCCGTCATTCTTTTCCCCTGTTCCTACTATTTATCACTATCTTCATATAGCCAGGAACAAGTATGAAGAGATTAAGAGTTCAGATCATGTGAAAATCAAAAAGTATTTATATATTTTAAGGCCTATCATGGCCTGCATGTGGATTGAGAAAAACAATACAATGCCTCCGATGGAATTTGGAAAACTAATTGAGGATCAAGAGCTTGATCAAGCTTTAATGGATGAGGTTAATAAATTGCTGCAAAAAAAGACTTCCGGACTGGAAATTGACATCGAGTCCAAAAGTCCTGTTTTATTGCAATTTTTCGAGAGCAAGATTGATTATTATGAGAACTATCTCAAATCTGTTAAAAAGGAAAAAGCATCAGATTACAGTTCTTTGAACACACTGTTTCGGGACACATTAAAGGAGGTCTGGGGCTTAAATAATATCTAAATGAACAAGGAGCCAATTTATTAGAGGATTCAATTTCTCTTTTTCACGCAATGCTAAAACCCAACGATTCGGTATGCTGTCAAAGCCATATGCAATTCCCGCCAATCCCCCTGCAATTGCCGCAGTTGTATCGGTATCATGGCCTAAGCTTACAGAAGTTTTTACAACAGCTTCATAAGAAGATTCATTTTTCAGAACAATTCTAACACTTCTAAATGAGTCGACCACATATCCTCCGCCCTTGCCAAAGGGTTCATCATCAGGTCTTAAGCAGTATTCCAGTTCGTTATGGTAATCAGAATCCTTCCAATATATTTCCCTTAATTCTTTGACTGCTTCCTTATATGCCTCATCTATTGAAAGATCATTCAAAATTTCCTTAGCCCACAGACAGTATAATGCACAACACACCTGATTTATTATATGCCCATGGGTCACAAGAGATTGCCTGTGGGCATAGTATACCACTTCTTCATTACTGCCCTTATGCCACAATGCAAGAGGTAAAACCCTCATAAGTGAGCCATTGCCTTTGCCGTCAGGAATTTGAAAGCCCGATTCATTAGGCGGTACTCCATCCTTATATGCCCTTAATGAAACTGCAGTTTGATTCCCCACATCAAAAACCTTATTTCCAACAGCCCATAAGCCATTTTCATACCAGGAAAGCAACTTTGATGCAAAGTTGTGAATGTCCATGGTTTTGCATTCAAGAAGGGAATCTAGAAGGCATAAAGCCTGTGCCCCATCATCCGACCATGTTCCCGGCAATACTCCCCTATGAGACCTCACAAAGCCATCCGGCGGATTGAATTCAATCTTTTCCCTTGGCGGAAGATCTGAAGGATCATTAAACTCATACGGCACCCCTAAAGCATCTCCTATAAGCAATCCCCACAATCCCCCAAGTATTCTGCCCTTTTTACTTATCATATACCTATGACCTCTTTCCATTTTCGTATAATTTCCCCATAACAGTAATCTTGCTGCAGGTTGCCAATCTCCCTTTTATTATTCACCCTTAATATCACCAAAAACTTTGCTAAAAATGTTAAAGTTCCTCTTATCTTCCCCACCCTCATATACGGCAAATACAATTCTATCAAAAAGAACCTTGTATCCATCCTTAAAAAGTACATTTTCAAAATACCCTGCCACATCTTGGGGTCTATTCTTGAATACACCACAGCCGAAAGCACCTAGAACTATAGCTTTGCTTTTATTGACTGCTGCTACGGCCAGTATCTTCCGAATTCTTTCTACCATAACCTCTCCTATTTTTCCCTGATCTTCCTTATCCCTTTGCATAACAACTCCAGCATTAACGGCAGGTGCAGTAATAACAGATATGAGAACAGGCTTATCCATAAAGCTTCCGTTGTCATATCTTATAAAGGGGACTTTAGGCGAATAAATCATGTAGTCTGAATAGAGACAAGTCCTATTGCTTCGATTATACTCATACATTTCGCTCATTTGCGATATACAGGGATACAAGCCGGAGGACCTGGCAAGGCTTTCTTCCTGTGCCTGGCTTCCTGTCAGAAATCCACCTCCGGGATTTTTTGCCGAAGCAAAATTAAGGCACACGGTATCTTCGATTCCTTCCTGATTTACAAGCCTTAAGGAAGCTGCTATGGTTGTTTCTCCGGTTACCTCAATACAGCATTTCCTATCTTTGTTTTGATTTAATAAGTCTTTTACAGTTATCTCAATATTTTCAGATAAATCGGGCTTATATAAAATAGAATTTGAAATGGAGTAATCCAGATCATCCTTAATGTTAATTTTATTACTGTTACCATTGATATAAAAACCATTATCCAGAATTTCAAGGGTTTCTTTCGCTATTTTTATTCTCTTCTCTCTATTGTTTATGATCGCCATAATTTCCTCCCCTCCGATCAAACAACTCATGTTATTATCTTTCTGTTAATATCATTATATTACCATTATTATATTACCATAATTATATCGTTGTCAATGTTTTTTAATTTTTAGCAATTGGCTTGATACATACTTAGAAAGTTGTATAATTTATATATACATATCCAGGATATTTGCATGCAACAATCGGTTTAACCGTTAAATAAAAGGAGGAAGCAATGGATATAAACTCAATAAAGCAAAAGCTTAATAAAGAAGAGTATGATTTTATAAGAACCAACCCAAATCTCGGAACAAATATTCTGATACTGACAACTGCGGGATCAATAGCCTATGGCACAAATGTTGAAGCCAGCGATATCGACATAAGAGGCGTCACTTTGGAAACCAAACAGACTATATTGGGATTATCCGACTTTGAACAATTTGAGGACAGAATAACCGATACTGTTATTTATGGTCTCAAAAAATTTGTTAACCTATGTTTGAACAGCAACCCCAATGTACTTGAGATATTGGGCACTCGTGACGATCATCTCCTTGTAATCACAAAAGAAGGCTCTCTTTTAAGGAGCAATGTGGGTTTATTTCTATCAAAAAAGGCTATAATAAGCTTTGGCAACTATGCTACGGCACAGCTGCGAAGGCTTCAAAATGCTCTTGCTCGGGATAGCTATCCCCAAAAGGAAAAAGAGCAGCATATTTTAAACAGCATAATAGGACAAATGGATCACTTGAAGAGAACCTACAAATCCTTTACAGACAGCGAAATCCAATTGTACATAGATAAATCCCATAAGGAAGAAATGGAAACCGAGATATTTATTGATATACACTTAAGCCACTACCCTCTTCGTGACTTTAAAAACATTTATTCCGATATGCACAACATTGTTAAGGAATACGCAAAACTTAACCACCGTAACAGTAAAAAGGATGAATTGCACCTTAACAAGCATGCAATGCATTTAATACGCCTTTTGGTTACAGGAATTGATATATTGGAAGGTAAAGGAATTATTACCTATAGAGATAAGGAACGTAAGCTTTTTCTCGATATTCGCAATGGAAAATACAGTTATGATGAAATATTTGAAATGGTAAATGAGTATGAAAAAAGCTTCAAATACGCGGCATCAAACACGTCCCTCCCTGACGAGCCTGACTATAAAGATGTTGAAGAGCTCATGATATCAATTTATGAAAGTCTTTATAATTAACATGAATTTCTGTCAAAGTTCATTATAAAAGTTCATTATTAAAGGTTATTTCATTATCATATTTCATTATCATTACAAATATTGACTATTAAATTATGCTATTATATAATTAAAAAGTAATAAATTTAAGTTTGATTCCACTGCAATAACTCCTGTTAAAAACAGGTAATATCGATCTTTGAAAACTTCGCAAAACTATTGAAACTACTGGACTTCAAGGCGTTTTTGCGATATACTGTATGTAGAAA
>Ga0255341_1000651_pt1 | contig 55349 bp, 58 predicted proteins | sample wastewater_treat_8_FD_192418 | JGI IMG/M metagenome (GOLD analysis project Ga0255341, IMG submission 192418) | Wastewater microbial communities from Lulu Island WWTP, Vancouver, Canada - plant12 | ecosystem: Engineered > WWTP > Wastewater > Unclassified | place: Canada: Vancouver, British... | reverse complement strand
TCAACGGAGCAGGTTTTTGGATCAAGAGCATACAGGAAATTTCTGAAGAATAGGGTACCTTTCTTTCCCTCGTCGATTTTGTATGCTGTCTCAAAGAATTCTTTGGAATAGAAGGGCGTCACCGTCCAGTTGAGAAGACGGAATTTGTCCTCTCCCGGAATTGCTAATCTGAAGTCCTTTTCGAATTTGAAACGGCAATATTTCGAATAGGGGTCCTTCTCAGGATACGTAGAGATATGGTTTTGTAGATGTTGACGCATATCTTCTTCAGAGATTCGAAGCATTGCACAGACTTTCTCAGTATCAAAGCGATATTTATCAGGCGTGGTTAAGAGGAATTTAACCAAGTCGTCGTCCGAACTGAGCCCTGATGTGATATTCAGGTATCGGAACATCTCTCCTCCATACAAGCCGGTGTATACAACGCCATCTGAGCCTTCGCGCTGGGAGATCTGCTCCTCCAGTTTTAACACATGTGCTATGTCCATCGGTAAGGCAGCGTCGAATAGCATCACGATCCGGAGATAGTCATCAGTATCCACTTCGCTGAGAGGTGCGAGGTATGTGAGAGGAGTCTCGAATAAATCTGCGATCTTTTTTGTATATTCCACCTCTGATTTGTCGGCTTTACTCGCATCGTAGGTAATTCCTTTTGGATGTACATCACATGCCGTCAATCCAGCCAATGTCGCCCTCGAGTCAAGGCCGCCACTCAGCAATATTAGAGGAGTTTTTGTTCTCAGCCTCTCGACTCTATTCTGCAGTCCACTGATAAATGCGGTTTTGAGAACCAGGATAATGTCCTGCGAAGTTCGTTCAATAGCATTTTTTCTATCTGGCTCGAAAGAGAATGACAAAACCTGTTCGATCGAAAGGGAGAGTGGAGCATGTTGATGGAATATGACTGAAGCTGGTGGCAACCTGGAGACGCCCTGTATCAACGTTCTTTCACCGAGCTCGAATCCGTAGAGCAGGTATTCCATGATACCGAGACGATCGAATACGATCGGGTCGATAAAGGGGTACATGATTTTTATCTCTCGCGAGAGGATGAGAAAACCCTCGTCTTTATAATAATAGAACGGTAATCTCCCCTGAGGCTTCCAGGAGAAAATATATTTAGTCCCAAATTAAAAGAAGGCCAATTTGAATTCTAAATTGGCCCTATATTTTAGTCCCGTTTCTTGCCGCGTGGACCGTGGTTTCCTGTATTATATTTTGACATTATCTGCCTTCCGCTTCGTCTTTGTGATCTGGTCGGAAACAATACCCTGCCGTGCGGCATGATCGCGCCGCACGGGAGCAGGAGAACGGCAGGAAACGGGTTATTTCGCCGGGTCGTTTCGCGTGGTCCACGCAAAGGCGCCGGAGACGAGCGCGAGCCCGAGACAGGCGATCGGGATCGCAACCGTGATCGTCCACTCGCGTCGGAACAACTCGGCAATCTCGACGGACAGGACCGGCACGGCGACAGCGCACAGGATCAGGCAGATCCGCGCCGCCGTCCGATCGTCCATGCCGAAGGATAGTGGTAGGGAAATATCGTTCTGCCGATCCGCCTGTCGCGGTCAGGAGCGATCGCCGTCGCCGCCCGGCGCGCGCCGGCGAACTGGTGACTACTTCGGCATTTTATCTGCTGCCATTTTCAGGTATTCCGTCGCCTTCGCGATGTGCGACGTCGACTCGATCAGGCGGTCAGATCCACCGGCTGGTTTCCCAGAGATATAGTACCGCATGGCTGTCGCGGTCCCGTCACCGCCGGCCGCCGCCTCTTCGAGCGATAGTAGATGCAACGACTTCGCCTCAGCCATCCGTTCAGAGACCGGCATCGGTTCGAGCTGTTTGTGCCAGTACGTAGCACGCGCCGAGAGCGATGTCGCGGTGGTCGCCACGGCGGACCACCGCGACTCCTTCAGGCCGGAGCTGATCTCGGTGATCATTGGCTTCAGCTCGCCGAACGCCTGCTGTGACTGGTCCCGGTACGCCTGGTCGCCGTCCTGCCCCGCACAGCCGGCCGCAACGGCCGCGCCGGCGGCGATCAGGAGGGCCGCGATAACCACGTATCGCATGCTCTTCCTATTGCTTCAGCCGGAGAAAAAGGTGCGCGCTGGCGAACATGGCTACGTCTTCGGCGGCAATGATGTAGGTGCCGGACCTGTAATCAGAAGCGATCGCCGCCGCCGCCCGTATGAATCGTCATCGGGTATTGATGGACACGCCCGCAACCGGGATGGAAAGAAGGTAATGTGCCGGGGCATGCGCGGCCTCGTGAATGGCGGTGATGCGCCGATCAGGTGCAGTCATCGTCGCTACCGGGACGCGCGCCGGGCCGCTGTCGTTCGGGATCTCGGCACCGCGCCGCGACTCGACGAACTCGAGAAAAGTTACTGTGGCCGGGTCTGCATGTAGACGGCCGCGAACAGCGTTGCGATCACGGCCACCAGAATGAGCCGCGCACCGATCCCGATCGGGTGGTCCCAGTAGTAATGTGACCAGAGCCCGACGGCGCCGGCCGCGCCAATGAGCACGGTGACAAGGGCCCCGATCACGGTCCACACTACCGGCCGCGCCGTTGCGTTGTCCATGTCGGAAAATGGCACTGGATGGATATGGCACTGTCGATCCGTTCACGGCCGCGAATGCGATCAGGGCACCGCCGGGAAGAGCGGTTCAACGCCGGCGTCGGTCGCGGTCGCGTCGGCCGGGCCGCTCGATCGCGCCACCGGGAAGAGCGGCGCCACTTCGTCGGAGAGCGCGCCCATAACCAGATCGTACGCGAAGACCTGATCCGTAGTCGCCACGAACTCGCACAGGTATTCCTGGCGGAACCACCAATCGCCCATCTGCCGCCGCTCTTCGTCGAGAAACGCCGGCGCGATCCGGGCGCACCGCGTCGCCGGGATCTCGATCCTTTCCCATTCGGCGCCGCCGTCCTGCCACGCCTCGAAGAAGTGGCCGCGTTTGCCGAACGGCGTCGACATGAGGATGAGCCGGCCACCGGACACCGCGAGCATCGGCCGCACCGCGTAATAGAGCGCGTCACCGACTCGCGCCGCCTCATCTTCGACGATCAGGGCCGCGCCACTGAAGCCGCGTATGGTGCCTTCACTGCCGGGCAATGAGACGATCCGTGATCCGTTCTCGAGCGCGAGAGAGAGCTTATTTGATTCGGTCAACGTCGGTTCATGGTCGAGCGTGCGAAGGTGCGCCACCACCTTTCTGAAGAGCTCGCCGGACTGCCGGAGCGATGGCGAGACGAGCAGGACGAGTGAACCGGGATGGTAGATCGCCTGGTGGAGCGCGAGCGCCGCCGCCGTGGTCGACTTGCCCGACTGCCGCGAGCAGTTCAACAGGAGCCGCCGGCCGCTCGACTGCAGGACCGTGGCCTGCCACGGGTCCGGGTCGAACCCGAGTGCATCGCGTGCGAACTCGGCCGCGTCCATCGCGTGCACCAGGTCGCCGTCGATCATACGCCCTTCTGCTTGATTGCCTCGACGAGCCGGGCCCGTGCGTCGGGGAACGGCTCGAGCGTCTGCAGTATCACGGTCCTGAGCTCGACCCATTCGGGCGCCATGATGATATTGAACGTCGGCGCCGTCTGCAGCTTCCCGTTTACTTCGAGCAATAGTTTAGCAGTCTCGCGCGCCTCACGGATCGCCGCCAGCTTCGTTCTGAGCTCGTCGGCGTGTTCGGCCTGGGTGATGGTCCCGATCGCCGCCTGCAGGAGATCGCGCACGGTCGAGAGCAGCCGGTCGGCTTCGGCCACTTCGCCGGCCTCGTGCGCCTTCGCCACGGTCCCGGGTACGTGCGATTGGTGGCGTTGAAGGGCATAATGCGATACCGCGTATTGGTGCGATATGGCGCGTAACGATTCGCCACCAACGATCGCCGCGTCGATCGCCTCATGGTCGGGATGGATACAGATGGTGCACTTTCTCGGCATCGTCACCACCGCCGCGTACCGGCCACGACATAAAACCGGTTGCCGCCGCCGAACTTGTCGGCCGACCACACGGCCAGCCCGACGGCGAAGACGAGATCATCATGGATGCTCTCTCGCCATGCGCCGTAACTGTCGTGCCCGGCGTCGGAGATCGTCACCTTGTAATTGGTCAGTTCACGGATCAGGGTCTCGGCTTCGGGCAACGCCCGCGCGATCTGCAGCCGGCCTTGCTGCAGCGCAACTTGAACGCCGGCCACGAGCTCGCGCTTCGGTATCTTCCAGTTCTGGCCTTCATGCGTTACCGCGTCGCCGCCCGTGACCGTGACCGCGATCGGCCTGAGCCCTGCCGTTCTGAGCAGGTCCACGACCGGCCGGCCAACGCCCGTGGCATCGACCGCGAGCCGGGCGCCGTCAGGAAGACTCGCCACGATGCCGGCCACGGCCTCGACGATCGCCGGGTACGTCGTGCCGAGCGCGAACCGCTGCAGGTGCCGAACCCTGAGCGTCGCGTCTTTATCGCCGGCGTCGCCGGGCTTCTCGACGATGGCGATCGCGGTATAGTCTGCCGCCTGTCCGAGATCGAGCCCGACATGATACGAACTCATGCCGGCACCTCGTCGGCGTCGGGCTCAGGGCTCATCGACTGCCTGTCGTGACAGGCTTTGCACAGGTAATGGTTGGTTGGGTCGGACATGTCGATCATCGGTGATCCGCTCGAGCTCGCCACGTAGTGTGACCGCTCCCGGCCGCACAGTCGGCACGGATTCGGGTTGGCTTGAATGTGGACATACGCACCCGGCGACAGTGGCAGGCGTGTACCATACGGAGCGGTATCGGCGGTACTGGCGGTACTCACCGCCTCGTCTGCCGGATCAGTACCGCTTGTACCGCCGTTACCGCCGTCCTGGGTACACGCCTTCGCCGTCGTGTACTGGTTGCCCTTCAGGATCTCGGGGCATGTCGGGGCTTCGTCGGGCTCGACTGCCTGTTGCCCGGCGCCGGCCTCGCGCGGCTCGACGAAGTGATACCGCGTGACCATCTCTTTCCAGGTGTCTTCGTCCGGCACTGACGCCTTTAAGACGGTCTTCTTCTTGTCCACGATCCTGAACTTTTTCTCGCCCTTCTCGTCTTTCCCGTCGGGCACGGAGTCTTTGAAGACGATACTGGTATCCGTCGTCTTGAAGCCGATCCGACGAAGGGCCCGGCTCACCGCCTGGGTCTTGGCGCCGAGCAGGGCCGCGATCATGCGCGGCTCGACAGCCTGCAGCGCGCCGCGCCGATAGTACTTGGCGAACTTCGGATCGTCCTGCAGGTCTTCGGCGCCGTCGGCGAGCTTCACCGCCAGGTTGAAGCAGATCCCGTCGAACGATGCCGCGCGCTCGCGCTTGATCTCGATCTGCCGGGCCTGCAGGTATTCGGTAAGACGTGATTCGCCGTCGGGGAAGAGCTGCAGGATCAGCGACAGTGGCCGGAGCATCTGCCGAAGTCGCGGTTCAACGTCGATGTCGCCGAAGTCGATCATCCTCGCGCTGTCCACGTCCGGCCAATGCCGAAGCACGAATACGGCGACATGGGCCCGAAGCGTCTTCACGGCGTCGGCGTATACGGCTCCGAGTTCAACCGGGATGTCGCGCCGGTGCGTCTCGCGCGGTGCGAAGGAGAGCACCCGGCCTTCGGTCGCCACGTCGCCGAACGGCTCGCGCATGGCGATCACCTTCGGGCCGAACGGGTCAAAATATTCCTGTTTCGCCGGGTCGTTTTTGTTCGTCATGATGAAGTACTGGCCGGCCTCGAAGCCGAGATTGAGATACTTGATCATCGGGTTGTCGGCGCCGCCTTGAAGGTCCGACTCGTCGATCCGAAGGGTGCCGGTCCACTTCTCGTGATACCGCATGATCCCGCTCGTCGTGCTCGAGCCGCCGGCCGCGATCGGGTAGAAGCACAGGTCCGAGACGGCCCGAAGGAACCGGCTCTTTCCCTTCCCGGTGTCGGCCAGGAACCGGATATACGGCGCCGTGGTGCACTTCCGATAGAACCACGAATACAGGATGTAGTACACGAACAGCTCGCGGTCCCGTGGCGGTGCATCGACAAACCGCGACAGGTGCCGGTCGATCGCCGTGTACAGCATCGCCGGCTCGAGTGTGAGCGCGTCGGCCATCGCCTCGCGGTTAGGGATGCCGACGATCGGCACGACTTCGCCCGAATCGGGGTGGCGGTCGAGCTGTCGCGGTGCGATCGTGATCCCGTCCGCGCCCGTCACCGCCGACGAGAACGCGAGCGCGCCGGCCTCGTCGAGATGGACAAACCAGTGTTTACCGCCATCGTCCACCACGTCGAGATATAGCCGGCCGTCGAGCTCGAAATAGGGAAGGGTCTTCTTCGGCGGCTCGTCGCCGCCGTCAGCCTTCGCCCTGGCTTTCTTCGCCACCGGGTCGGGCTTCGGGTCGACGAGCGCCCGGATCTCGTGCCACCGGTTCGGGCCGGCACTGCCGCCGCACGAATCGTGTTGGCACCGCGCATAGATGCCGCCGTGGTCGGCCTGTCCGATGAACGCGCCGGTCGTGTGGTCCTGGGAGAACGGGCACCGCGCGAACTCGCCGAAGTACCGGTGCCCGGCCTTCGGCTTCTCGTGCACGGCGATCCCGGTCGCCGCCAGCTTCTCGGCGTGCTTCTCGAGCCACGCCCGAAGGTCGAGCCCGTCGCCGGCCTTCATGTCGGCCGTCGTTATCCGGGCCGGTGCCGTGCCGGTCGGGGTGGCCGTGGCCGGCTCGTCGGCCTCACCGGCGAGCGCCTGCAGGAGCTCGACGGGCACGGGCTCGAGCACGTCGGGCACGGTCGCCAGGGCCGTTGGCCGGTGGGGCCGGTCGGGCATGTTGGCGCCCTTCCGGTTCGGCGTCCCGTATGCCCGGCCGATCCGCGCCGCGTTGGACACGGCCAGGTCCACCTTCACGGCCTCGTCGGAGAACCGCGCCGACAGCGCTTCCAGGCATCGCCGGACCAGGGCCGTGGCGGCGGCATCGTTCGGCAGGTCTACCCGATAGAGCAGGTGTGCGCCGTTGCCGCTGTCGGCCCGCACGGGCACCGGCCACCCGGCCTTCTCGAGCGCCGCCGCTATCTCGTCGGCCCGCGCAAATGCCGCCGCCTTCTCGCCGTCGGTCGCACTGATGCCGCTTGGTCGCTCGGGGTCGGCGTCGACGAGCAGCCACCGCCGCCGCACGATCCCGGCGTCGGTCGTGGTCTCCTTCGCCGGCCCGATGCTGTTGTGCCGCCGTGCGAGAAGGACGGGATCAACAGGGTTGATCGTCCAATAGATCCCGGTGATCGACGGGTCGGCCGCGAGCGCGTCGGCCTTCTCGGCGAGCGCGTCGAGATCGTCGAAGTAGCCCGATCGCGGGCGCCCGGACTCGGGGAACGCCCGAACCTCGACCACCTGGCCGGGCCCGAAGAGCACGCCGGCCGCGCGCCGGATCTCGTCGGCCGTCATGGGAACTCTCCTGAGCTGATGGCCATGGTCATGATCGGCATGATCGCCATGGTGACATCCAGTGCAATTGGCACGACCCGCTCGCCACACGCATCGACGGTCGCCTCTGGGATGTCGGCGCCGATGTGCCATTCGGGCTCGCCACTGTCGGCCTGACGGTAGGTGATCGGCACGGAAAACAATATGCGGTCCTGGGACGCGTACGGCTCAAGCTCGGGGAAGGATCGTCCCGCCGCCTTGGCCGCGTTGACCATGAACTGCTGATCGGCGTGCTTCAGGTTGACATGCGCCGCGAACCGGATCGCGCCCTTGTCGGCAAAGACCACGAACCGCATCATCTCAAGATGTGCGCCTTCGAGCAGGGCCCGCCGGGCCGCGTCCGCGCGGGTACGGTATGCACCCGCCATCACAGCATCTCCTCGACAACGCCACATTCAACGCACAGGTCCGAGAAGACGCGCCCGATCAGATCCTCTCGCCACCGCTCGACGGCCACCGCCCGCCCGCCGATGCCGTCGGCGAACGCCCGCACCTCGCGCGCGATCCGGTCGTGCTCTGCCGCCACGGCCTCGTATTCGTTCTGGAAATGCGACAGGTCCACGGCGCCGGCAATGTCGCTGGCCTCGTCTCGAAGTTGCCGCCGGGCCTCGCGCTCTGCCGCGCGGTCGTCTGCCAGGTAGGAATGTCGAGAGAGCGCCGCGTCGAGAAGGTCGAGCAACGCCGGCTCGTCGAGCGCGTCGAGCTCGACACACGAGCGCCCGCCGCTCTCGTCGACGAACCGATCGATCTGGGTTTGTGTGTACCCCTTCGAGCTCGGGTCAAACGCCGACGGCAGATCATACCGGCCGACCTGATCACGGGTCAGGGCCACGCGCTCGAGCAGGTGATCGGGTCTCGGGTAGACCTGACCGATCCGGCGCATGAACGCCGGCGCCATACTCCATCCACCACAGTCGAGATCGGAGATATAGAGCAGGCAGACGGGCTTGTCTTCGGCATTCGCCCGGTTCACAACGTCGTGAACGCGCGTCAGGCTGAATTGGCCGGAGAAGACGAGCAGGTCGGCGCCGTGCCGTTGGCAGAGCGCTTCGAGCCGGTCGCGGCTCGTCGCCTTCTCGATGGCGACCACGATCCGCCGTGGCTGATGGGCGAAGGTCGGCACCGTCTCGACGAAGGGCCGGAACTCGATGCCGTCGACGAACTCGCGCCACGCCGGCATCTCGTCGACTGTCTGCAGGTCCGGCAACGCGCCGGCGTCCGGCAGGACCGGCTCGATCCACCCGCCGAAGTCCGACCGCGCCGGCATGAACCGCGCGCCGTCGTTCTTCTCGTCGACGATGCTCGAGAACGGGATCAGATCACGAACGCGAGCGTTGGCGATCAGCTCGACAAGCCGGTTGTAGTCGGCCAACGTGTTTTCGTAGAGCCGGACGCCGCCGCCCTTCGTCGGGATCATGCGCCCGTCTTCGGGTTGGCTCACAATGTTGTAGTGAAGCCGGCGAACGCCGACGGCTTCGGCGCCCTTCTCCCGAAGGTATCGGTTCAAGTGATGAACGGCGAAGTCGATTTGCCGCGCCATCAGGACCACCAACCGAAAGATACATCTCCAGTGGAAACAGAGGTTAACATCTCCAGACACCTCTATTTCTCAGTGGTCCTCTGCCGACGGGCCCGGCCGTCGTGATCGGCAGGTGCACGCCGGGACGCCGGCCGCGTTGTCGCCGTTGTCGGGATCGTTGAAGTCCTGATCACGGCAGGCGCCGCAACAGTCCGCGCACGTCTGCAGGTTGCGGAACGATAGCCTCTTGGCCGTCATGGCGCCGCCTCGTCATCAGGCACGAATATCCACGTACCTTCCGCGATCAACTTCTTCGCCCAAACGCGCTCCATCGGCTCGAGATGTGCGAGCGTGTCGGCGTGGATCTTGAAGCCGGGGATGATCCGGGCGTTGGGATTATGCGCCGGCACGTCTAACAAGGATCTGCCTCCGTCGTTAGCGCGTCGGGGTGCCCTGGAGCGGACTTTGGTTTGCCGCCTTTCTGCTCCAGGTCTTCGATTCTCGCCAACAGGGCTTCGTTCATGATCGCACTGAATGGAAGCCCGTGTGCGGTTGCCTTCTCTTTAGTCTCGACCGGAATCGAGACACACAACTGGGTTTTCATCTTAACCCATATCTATATGAATAGGTAAGTATTTAGACGAATCCGAGCAATAATTAGCCGATAAAATGTGTGTCATCACTGATTATCGGTGAAAAAATGTGTGCCATCACAATTAATCAAGGAACGTGCGTGTTCCCGAGGCTGTAAATATGGACCGTGACTGGGAGCGAATCGAAACGGGATTGTCGCCGTGGGCCGCTTACATAAAGTATGTCGTCAAGAACAAACCCGAGAGATACAGCACCGCTTCAATGGTCCTCCAAACTCTAATGCGGCTACAGGTAGAAACCCCGGAATACGCCGATGGAGTACCTGCTCACGTACTGATCCGGGCGATCGTTCCGCGTATCTTCAAGCATGAAACGAGCGCCTATCGCGTGCTTGGCAACCTTGTAAATTATAACGTGATTGAACGCAGCTCGGACCCGGCTGGCTTCGGGAACAGGACGTTTTACAGCATCGGTGATCCTATTGGCTCAAAAATGGGTCCGCAATTTTCACGGGCGATCCTGGATCAGTTAAGCGATAATGCGAGCTGGGCGCATGTGTTTATCGAGCGACTGCTTGTCCAAGCGCTCGCGGCTCGAGAAGTTCTCAAACGTCACGGGCTCATAGATGAATGGGTTGCCGAGTGTGATGCTTGGGCATCGGTGCCGGTAATTGAGAGCGGATACCATTTCGGTCAAACCGATCAGGACGTCGGATTTCTCGCCGAACATCTGAGCCACGCAAGTCCCTTCCGTCCATAACTGGCGAGAGTCGCTTATCGAGTACCGCCAGTACCGGCGGTACCGCTCCCGCTGGTACACACGCGCCACGAAACAGGGAAGGCATCAGCCCGCCCTGGCCTGCATTCGTCGCAACGCGTCTTCGAACGCCGCCCGGAACTCGGGATCGGACCATATCTGTTCCATCGCGCTCCGCTTCTCCTCGACGGCTTCGGCCGACAGCTCGAGCCCGCACGATCGGCAGGTCCGCGCGGTCGGCGGGTTCACCCAGTAGCAGCGCGGGCACTGCTTCGGGTCGAGCGCGTGGCTCTTCCTCGCCACGTCGGGCGGGACGATCCCGTTCAACTCGGCGGTGGCGCGGTCGATATCACCGTTGCACAGGTGCGCGTACGTCTTGAGCATGTCCGTATCCAGGTTGCCCCAACAGATCATCTTGATCGTGCTCTCAGGGACACCCTTCTGTAGCAGATGAGTAACCCTCGAGTGCCGGAAGATGTGTGGCGTCAGGTGCTTTGTGACGCCGGCGTTCTTCGCGATAATGCGGAGCTGCTTCACGAGTCCCTGATACTGTAACGGCTCGTAACGGATGTTCGTCAGGAAGACGAACGCGGCATCCGTGATCTCTTCGGGTATACATCCTTCCACGCCGCGAGGTACGGCCGCGCGATCACGAGCGGGATGTACCGTGGCTTGTCCGTCTTTCCCGCCGTGTTGACCTGCAGGTTCCAGTCGGTAAAGCGAACGTCACCCCAGGTCAGGCTTCCGATCTCGCCGATGCGGAACGCGCCTTCGTAGAGCAGCGCGATCAGCGCCTTGTCTTTCGGCGTCTTCGCCGCCTTGATCATGGCGAAGACCTCGTCTTCGGTGAAGAGCTCGCCAACCGTCTTCGTCATGGTGTTGTACGCCGGCGCCCGGATCTCTTTCACCTTCCGGTACGGCAGGCTGACGTACTCGTTATCGATCAGCCACAGGTAGAACCGCTTGATGAACCGCACGTAATCGGCGATCGTGTTCTGCTTGAAGAGCGGTGAGCCGTCGTCTTTGGTCGCCACCTTCACGGCCTGGATGCCTTCGTGAAGGTCCGGCAGGGTGTTCTCGGCGAACGGCCCGATGAACCGGCGCCACCCGATCAGCGTGTAGACGATCTTGTACCGGCGCTGTGGCGATATGCCGCGCATGGCCGACACTTCGTTTACGAAGGTTCGCAACAGGTCGCGGTCGCCGGCCGTGATGGCGCCGGACTCGAGCGCGCGATCGATCGCCGACTGACCGTACTTTAAATAGTCACCACTTGAACAGTGGAATCTCTGGTTTGCCGCCATTACTGTGTAATGGGGCCTTCCTATATAAAGAACTTACTAGGGATTACATACATTCTCTCTACTGAGCCCGCCTGAGGCTTCCGGGATAACAGTTCAAGTCCTCATATGCCATACAATCTGGCATGGAGGCCAGTCCACCCTTCTACCCTGGACAGTACCGCACCACAGCCCCGCGAGCGTATCGCCGGGCGCTGGCGGAAGGCCGGCTCACCGATGATGACCGCCGGTTGATCGAGGAGTTCATCGCCGAGCGTCAGGCCACCCGGCACATCGGGCAGCACCGCGTCCTGAAGATCCGGTACGACCTCATCAGCTGGCGCCGGTTCATCCCTGTGCCATTCGGCGAGATGACCATCGGCGACCTCTACGCCGGCCTGAACGCGATGAAGACCGGCACGAACGCCCGGGGCACGCCCTTCAAACAGAACACCCGGCACGACCTGATCATCCTCATCAAGCCATTCGTGCTCTGGCTCATAGAGAACGGGTACTCGGGGATCCCAGCCGAGAAGGTCCGCGCCATCCACGCGCCACCCGTTGACCACAACACGACCGCGCCGGAGGCGCTGCTCTCGGCCGAGGAGATCAAGTCCCTCCTTGCCGGCTGCCGGTCCGTCCGGGATCGGGCCATCGTCGCCGTTCTGTACGAGAGCGGCGCCCGCGTCGGCGAAGTCGCCCGGCTCCGCTGGCGGGATGTCGTGTTCGACGACTACGGGATCGGCGTCCACCTCCACGACACGAAAGAGAACCAGGTGCGCTACGCCCGGTGCACCTGGGCGCGCGAGATGCTGGCGGCGTGGAAGAACGTCTACCCGGCCGAGCTCACCCCCGAGGCCTGGGTCTTCCTCTCGTCCCGCAAGGAGGCGATGAACTACGCCCAGATCCGGCAGCGGATCAAGATGGCCGCCGAGCGCGCCGGCCTCGAGAAGCGCGTCCACCTCCACCTGTTCAGGAAGTCCCGCGCCACCCACATGATTCAGCAGAACTTCCAGGAGAGCGTGATCAAGAAGATGCTCTGGGGCAACCTCGGCACCCAGATGTTCCGGACGTACGTGGTTCTCGGGGAGAGCGACATCGACGCCGAGATCCTGGGTCACGCCGGCATCGAGCGCCGTGAGGCGGCGCCGGACCCGCTCGCGCCGATCCCGTGCCCGCACTGCCATACCATCTGCGCACCGACCTCGCGGTTCTGCTCGTCCTGCGGCCAGGCGCTCTCGGCGAATGCCGGCGAGGAGCTGGAGAGCGCAAAGGGGGAGCTCTGGAAGGACCCGGAGTCGCTCATCGAGCTGGCGGCGAAGATCCGGCGTATGAAGGAGAGCGCAGCCGCGGCAGCGCTGCGCGCAGAGCCGTCAGGATGACCCGGCGGGCCCGCTCGACCCGGGCCGGCGTCGTAGGATAGAGCTCCAACGCGTCCCGTTCGCGCATCATCCCGGCCTCAGGGCTCCCTTCCCCATCCCTTTTTTCGCAGATCGCCTTGATGACGAACGCTGTCGTGGAGGGATACCGCCCTCCACCGACGAGCCCATCGACCGTGTTCCTGATCCGCGGGTCCAACAGGGGCGTTGTAACCATGCCCTCCATGCAGGTCGTCTTCTCGCTGATTAAAGATATCGAATATTAATTAATATTACAATTATAAGTTGTTTGAGATTCCAGATCAGGCCGTAACACTATGAACGACCAGACTGTGAATCTCACGGTTCGCTGCCCTATTGCGGACCCGGAGATCATCGACAGGCTGCGGTTCGCCCGCAGCCGCGCTCCGTTCCTGCGAACGCTCTTCCGGGAGGCAGCGCCATGTGCGTGACCGTCTCTCGAGCGGGGATCCCCCAGATCGCCCGCGAGCTGGGGATCGGCGAAGAGAACGCGGACCTGCTCGAGGCCATCGCCGTGCGGCGCGGGCTCTGGAAGATCGAGGAGGACCAAGAATGAAGGGCAGCCCCACCCACCCAGCCGCCAAGCACGAGCGGGGAACGACTGCCTCGGAGATGTGCGTCTTCCGGGATGATGAGGGTGCCGGCATTCTCGGCCGCACGGCCGCGAGCCGGCCGCCGAACGAGGACCGGATCCGGGGGCTGTCCGCATGACCGCGACCATCGGCACGGTCGAGCGGGACGGCGACGACCTCCTCTGGCGGCTCGCCGGCGCGCTTCCTGGATTCTACTGGACGCCGGCTGTTGTGGTCCCCGATCTTTTCGCCGGCGGCAGCGCCGTCCTGTACGAGGACGACGGCTGGCCGGTCGGGGCGGTCGGCACCTCGGCGTCGCTCCGGATGCTGATCGGCGAGTTCTCCCCGGCCGGCGCGTTCGTCTACGAGCCGGGCGTCTTCGCGATCGAGGATCCGTCGTTCATGGTCCCACGCGCCCAGGTCCGGGCGCACTACTGGCGGAACGACGGCCCGGTGCCGGTCCTGGCCTGCGGGGGCGCCTGATGCTGTTCCGTTGTACGCTCTGTCCCGGCTACCCATGCACACTGGAGATCCGGGATGATTCCGAGACTGAGCCGCCGTACATCTGCCCGTTCGGCGGCCCCGATCCCCGGTGGCAGAACGTACCATCGGATCGGTCGACGGCCGCGCCGGGCGCCGACCTGCTCCCGGGCCCGTTCGTCGAGGTGCCAGCTCGGGCGATCGCGCGGGCGACGGCCGAGGGCGACCGGTACACTCTCGAGATCTGCCGCGTCGACCGGCTGGTGATCCCGTGCTCGCGCGCGGCGTTCAACGAGGCGGTGACGGCGATGGAGGCGGCCAGCCATGCAGCAGTGGAGTGACCCGACCGTCTGCGCCCGCTGCAGGGAGGAGATCGGGCCGGCCGAGCTCCGGTACTCCCTCCGGACGTATCATCGGCCGCTCTGCGAGCGGTGCATGGATGAGATCCGTGCCAGGAGGGGAGCCGAATGACCCGCCTGTTCGAGTGCGCGAGCTGCGATCCCTGTTGCCACCTCGTGACGGAGGAGGACGAGATCTACACCCCGGGCGGGTGCCCGTGGCCGGAGATCGCGAACGCGCCGAGGTGGCGGGAGGTGGGGGTCGTGAATTGGATCGACCTGGCGTTCTCCGGGGAGATGGCCGCGGCTGCGCTCGACGGCCGGAAGTGCTGCACCACGCGCCGGACCCGGAACGGCGATCGGGGCGACACGTTCGATGTCGCCGGTGTCGGGTTCCGGATCGTCCAGGTGCTCCCCGCGACGCTTTCGGATGTCCGGGACGCGTTCCACATGGCCGAGGGGTTCGCGACGCCGCAGGCGTTCGAGGCGACCTGGCGCGCGCTGCACGGCGGCGCGTTCGAGGCCGACCGGGACGTCTGGGTCCACTTCTTCGCGAGGCTCTCGGAGGGCGACTGATGGGCGCCCGCGGCGCACTCTACTGCGGCCGCTGCGGCCGACAACTCGCGCCTCCCGAGCCGTGCCCGAAAAGATGCGTCATGCCCAACGGCAACGGGACGATCTGCCTCGAGACCGGCGACCTGCTCCCGGCCGGGCCGTGCCCGACGGGGTGCGGGCACCACGCCGAAAAAGGAGAGCGGCAGTGCTGAGGCTCGTGATCAACCCCGGCGGCCGGTCGCGCATCATGAAGATCGACAAGGCCCTGCTCCTCCTCGGCGTCGACATCAACCAACCGAGCCACCTCCCGAAGATGACGCCTGAGGAGAGGATCCAGCGTCGGAAGGAACGCCGGCGGCAGCTGCAGATGCAGCGGGAGGCGGAGCGATGAGCACCCCGTGCCCCGCCGACCGTCCCCGGCCCGAGGGAGGGCTCCCGGTCGACGAGGAGGAACTGTCCCGGTTCCGGGCCTGGCTCGTCGATCGCGGATACGCGGACGAGACGGCGAGGATCTGGGCATGCCGGATCCGGAGGGCGTACGCCTTCGGCGTCGGATCCCCGGACGAGGTGGACGCCGTATTCATGCGGAAAACAACCCCGACCCGCTGCGGCATCCGGCAGGCGCTCCAGAATTTCGACGCATTCCGGAGGGCCGGCCGATGAGGTGGAAGTTCGTAAGCATCCCGTCCGGCGGCGACATTCAGATCGTGACGACGATGAGCGAACGGGACCGATTCATGCGGTACTGCAACCGGGAGCGAATCCGATGCGGCCTGATCCGCGTGGAGGAGATGGGGATCGTCGTCGAGCACCAGGTCCTCGAGGTCGAATGAATTGCTATCCTCTCTCTTCTCTTCTCTTCTCTATTGTACTGTACTGTGTACTCAGAGTACACAGTTACTGTGTACTCAAAGTACACAGTTTGCGGAGGCGGTGACCGGTGAGAGTTAACCGCGACGGGCAGCTCCTCCAGCAGGTAACCGCCTGGTTGCTGGTCGAGCAGGTGGATCTCCTGAAGGCCGACGGCATCAACGTCTCACGGTTCTTGCGCGAGCAGATCGAGACTCTCTACGAGGACCCGACCGCGTCTCCCCAGGAGACGCGGGGCAGGCTTGTCCAGAGAGCCCATGAGAGCCTGGCACGGCACCGTGCGGCCCAGGCCGAGCGTGATGCCGACCTCGAGCGCGCACGGGCGGCAGTCCGAGAGAAACGGGCCGAGCGGGACGCAGCCATCTCCCGGCACGGAAGCATCCTCGAGGCGCTCGTCCAGATCGGGGGAGACGGCACCATCGGCCGGCTCTCGCGGATGCTGCCCGAGAACGATTTCAACGGCGATCGCGTGGATGACTGGGAGGCCCTGGTGCGACGGGTTTCCCGGCTCTGCGGCGCGGAGATCGACTCGGCCGAGGTGGCGGCGGGGGTGCGGGCGCTGGTCGCGAAGGCGTGACCATTTTTTCGTCGGAGTCCCCGCGTACTTATGGCTCTGGCAGTACTGATTTACCTGGCACTACGGCTATACTGGCCCTGACCACACAACCCTGGCTTCGCTCCACATCGGAAGTCATGGATTCAAACACCACCGTTGCCGGCCTCGTGGCCGGCGGGATCGCCGTCACCGCGGGTGGCGGCGTGACCATCGTCGCGGAGGGCTGGCCGCAGGCCGCCCTCGTCGCGCTGGCCGTCGGGGCCGCGTTCGGCCTCGGGAGCTGGAGCGCCGGCCGGCGGGGGGCCGCCGTCGTGGCGGTCGTACAGTCGTTCTGCTCGGAGATCACGTCGTACTACGCGGCGCGGGCGGACGGGGAGATCACGGACGCGGAGGCCCGGGAGATCGCCGGCCGCGTCGGCCGGTTCGTTCAGGACCTCGAGGCGCTGGCCGTCGAGCTCTGCCGGCGGGAGGAGCCGTGATCGTCATCGCGGCGCGGGACTCGAGCCCGGCCGAGAAGGCCGGCGCGGACATCGTCTGCGACGGCCGAACGGACGTCGCGGTCCTGTCGAAGGCGCTCTCGGTCCCCGACCGGGAAGTCGTGCTGACGGGCGGCTCGTTCGACGGGAACGCGGGGTTGACGTCGGCCGGGAACCGGTACCTCCGGCCGGCGGAGGGGGTTACGGTCCGCGGAGTCGGGCCCGGCCTCACCCGGCTCATGGCCGGGCGCGAGCCGTGCCGGATCGCGGTGGACGCGCCCGGCGTGACGCTCGCGAACTTCGGCGGGTTCGGGTTTATTGGTATCCAGGACACGGCCGACCGGTTCACCTGCGAGGACGTGTATGTGACCCACGCCATCGGCGGGGCGTACGTCCCGTTCGGGCAGAAGGGCGGGTGCACGGCCGCGTTCATGGTCTGGGGCCGGATGGGCCGGACCGTGCGGGATCTAACGTTCCGCCGGTGCACGGGCCACCGGACCTATCACCACGCCTTCTCCCTGAACCTGTCAGGGGGAGCGCAGGAGGGCGGCGGTTTTGCTGATATCCTCTATGACCAGTGCTCGGCCCTGGCGGCCGGCTCGGGTATGGAGCGGTGGTCGTGCGGGTTCGACATCCCCGACGCCGGGGACGTGGCCCGGATGACGGTCCGGGACTCGGAGGCGGTGGACTGCTGGCAGGACGGCTTCCACCTGGACGGCTCGTGGGACGGCCACCGGCAGCGTGCCGAGGAGGTGCTGTTCGAACGCTGCCGGGCGAGCTGGAACGGCCATCGGTCGGGCACGAAGCCGGCCGAGCTTTACCAGTCCGGGTTTTATGTACAATCGGCCCGGCTCGTCGACTGCACGGCCGACCACAGCCGCAAGGCCGGGTTCCTCTGCAAGAACCAGGAGGCCGGAGGGCTGTCCCTTATTGATTGTTCGGATACGGGCTCGGCCTACGGCCTGGTGGTCGAGTACGGTGGCGAGCGGATGAAAGTTGAGGGCTTCGTTTCCGACGGTGCGACGCGGCGGGCCCTGCAGATGGTCGGGAACGACGCTGACGTCCGGATCACGATCCTCGGGTTCGCCGGCACGGGCCGGCCGGTGCTGCTCGGTATCACCGAGCGGCTGGAGTTCGTGGACGCGCCCGGGCACGTCGAGGACCTGGAGAGGTATCGCGCCCGCGGATACCGGATGGTCAACAACCGGATCAATACCATAACAGATTACCCGCGCGATCTCGTCGAGGTGCACCCGCCGTCCCGGGGGACGGTGGACCTGGGCGGCCTCTCGGTCGAGCGGTGCCCCCCGCGGCCGGTGATTGGGTCCTAGTAGCGGAGTTCCATTTTTTATCCAGAAGGGTATTTAACCGCATTTTTCTCGATCTTTCGATCGATTGCCTCTCGCAAGTTGATATTCAAACCATTTGCCAGCAGGAAAAGGTAGATTGCGACATCGGCCACCTCGTCGGCGATGGCGCTCATGCGCTCGGCGTCCTGCTGCACCTGCTCGGCCGACTCCTGCCCTTTCCACAGGAATAATTCCTGCAGCTCCGCCGCTTCGATCGAGATCGCGGCAGCCAGGTCCTTCGGGTAGTGAAATTGCTGCCAGTCTCTCTCGTCACGGAAAGCGACGATGGCCGCGATCTCCGATTCAAAGTCCCACTTGCTGGTCATTGCCGTACCTCGTCGAGGCGCGCGGCCACGTGCTCCCTAGTCTCGTCGTCGAGACACAGCAATTGCGTTCCCGTAATCCCGCGGGTCATGAGAACGCGATAGGCGTTTCGGATTAATTTCTGGGTATCCACGGTCTTCGCCTTCACCGGGCTATCGTAGGACTTCCCACGTTGCGCCACCCATGCGCCATCTCTCCAGACGAGGTCCTCCCCCCAGATGACGCCCACTCGGTCAAACTCGAACCCCTGCGCCGAATAGATGCATCCGATCTGTTCCTCGCCGGCAGGGGTCTCGGCCCAGAGCGTGTAGGGATGCTTCTCGGGTCGGTAGCTCTTCCCCCGGATCACCTTCGCGTTCCAGGGCCGTTTCCAGCCGCCGATTTCGACGTCGGAGACCAGCGATCCATCCGGATTCGGGTCGCTCCACGGCCAGCAGAAGCCCGCGACCAGCCGGTTCCTCTCGAACGGGTCTCTCTTGTCCACGACGATCCTCTCCAGCTCTTCAGGAGAGTCGACGAGGGAGAAACTGTACCGATCCTCCCAGTATTCCGGCGTCTCTGACGAGAACTCGAACAGGCAGTTCACCCAGTCGAGATATTCGGCGCACCCCCCGCACCGGAACTGTGCCTGCAGGTCGTAGATGTACACGGGGATGTTGAGCTTCGTGGCGGTCTCCACGATCAGGTCGGTGGATCCGACCTCGTCGGGCCGGACCGACTGGTTGTCGTCGAGGAAGAAGACGACGATGCGGCCCGCGTCCAGTATCTCTTCTGTCTGCGATCTGGTTGCGCGTTGCGCGGCCGGGGTGTACCGCGTGTCGCTCGTCTTTCGAATCCGGTGCGCCTCGTCGACCAGCAACAGGTCGAAATCCCTGGCTTTCTTGAGGTGCATGTTCCAGATGAAGAGCTTGTCCGCCCCCTTGAACTTCGACCACAGGTTGACCGAGAAGGCCTTCCCCCCGGTGGAGTGGGCCGCGACAAAGTTGTTCCGCACGGCGTCGGCAAGAAGTTGGGTCGCGATCACGCTCTTGCCCGTTCCCGGCCCCCCCTTCACGATGATGGCTACGTGGTCGTACTTGCGGTGAGCTTTTCTCAGCGCCAGCACCTTGCTCCAGATGGCGTTGTACGCCAGCCTCTGGTTGTCGATGAGATGCCACTTCTCGTCGCGGTTGATCACGTCGTCCAGGACGTCGAGCAGCTTCTTGTTCGGCTTGAACCGCCCGTTGACGAAGCGGTCTTTGAGCACGACTCCCCTGCCCCAACCGACAGTATCGTCTAAAAACGAGGCGAAGTCGTCGTACTCCTCCATCTTGAACATCGGGGCCTGTTGAACAATATTTTCAAACCGGGGGTCGTCGAGAGCCGTTCGTTTCGACTTCGGCATGTTGTGGCAGAATGCGCAGGGCCTGGTCTGGATGTCGCATTCGACCATGGTGCTCTGGATCTCCTCCAGGTGGTTCGCGTAGTCCAGCGCCTGCTCGGACGGGTGCACGTGCTCCTGGTCCATGACGAGCACGTTCAGGGAATCGTCATCCGGCAACTTCGCATCCGACCACTGCTTCAGCTCGACGACGGACGTTGAATAGGCCCCTTCTCGGTTTCTGCCGAAGAAGAGCGCATCGATCCGGCTGAGGGAGTACGGCAGGTGGTACTCTATCACGACCCCGACATCCTGCTTCTGCATCCTGCCGGCGCTCCCGGCCAGCTCCCGGATGGAATTTTCCCAGCTCTTGATCTCGCCGGCGCTCGGCGCATACCGGTGGTGATTGTAAAAGCTCTGGATCAACTGGCCAGTCAGCGATCCGGCGTCAACTTCCTTCTGAATTTCCGGCAGTGAGCCGGACCAGAGATGCATGATGAGTAAGGCTTTGAAATAGCCAAGGAAAAATGGATCGCTATCTTACGACCCGAACTTGCGGGTCTCGTAATCCGGCGGGATCTCCTCGAAATCGATCCACTTGAACCATCCCGTGACCTTCAACCGTTCAGCCCATTCGTTTACGAGGAGGATGTCGCCCTCGAGTCCGGTATCATCATCCCGGACGAGTTTGTACAGCGACTCCCCGATTTTCTTCGAGGGCAAGCGCCGGAACTCCCTCAGGAACGTGGAGCCGGTTATCTGGTCGATCTTCTTGAAGAACGCATAGTTCATGGCCCCCGAGCCGTCGACGACGACCCTGGGGAGCCGCGACCGGAGCGCAGGGTTGAGGCCTTCGACTGCCTCACGGTGCGTCTTTTCGAGCGATCGGCACTGATCCTGACGGAGGTCGGGGTAGGTCTCGAAGATCCACTTTTCAATGTAGATGTCCGTGGGCAGGTTGGTCAACTGGTAGATCAGCCCAGAGACCAGGGAGGGCAGGATCCGGTAGCGGACCTCGAGCGGGAACGACCTGAGCAGGGCTTTGTCCCTGGCTTCGATATCGATTATTGCGGCCTGAAGGGTCTTTGCGTCTGAGGACGGGACGAGTCTCCTCTCCGTCGGGGCACGGTAATATCGGTTGATGTGGCCGCATTCGTGGGCGATCTGATGGCTCAGCGCCGATGGATCGGTGCCCGAATACGTGACGATGTGGTTGCTCATGGAGGAGCGGGCGATCTTGACCGAGGCCAGCACGGGAAGGCTCGGGTCGTGACGGAACTCGAACGGTTTCCCGGTGAGGTCCTGCGTCTCGGACAGGATCGCCTTCGTGGACTCTTTCAAGTTCACGCTTTGAATGAACTGCTCGAGATCCATATCACTGCTGGAACATCGCCCTCGCGGCGGAGTATTCCTTCGAGAGGTCGAACCCGATGTCGATCTCGGGCTTGATGATCTTGAAGCCGACGTACATGAAGCAGAGGAGCTGTAATGCCGTGAACTCGCCCTCGACAATGCTCAACGGATGGGTGGTTTTGTGGTTCGAGGGATCGAGACCGTTCTTTCCCAACATCGATATCTCAAAGATGGTGTCCTGGATTTGCCCGTACGACATCTTGTCATAGGTTTCAAGGGCCCCCAGACAATAATAGACAGCGTCCATCCGCAGTCCGTCCTGAGAGAAGAATTTGTTGGCGATATCCCGCTGTAGATCCTTGGCGAATCGGTCGATATCGTCATCGACCTCCTGATCGATGATCTTCTGCAAGTAGTCGGACGCCTCCCTTACCATTTCCTGCCGATAGAGTACGAGCGCGATGCCGTAGAGAACCGGCCGAGACTCCGGTTCGACTCGCTCCGCCTCGTGAAAGACTTCAAGAGCCCTGTCCAGGTCTCCCTTCTGGGCATAGATCGTCCCCAGGTTTCTCAACAGGAAAGTATTGCCGGGGTCGATCTCGCGCGCCTCTTCGAGCAGTGTCTCGGCTTCAGCGGTCTTCTTCAGATGAAGGTAGGCAAAGGCGAGAGCCACCTTGGCGTTCTTGTATTCGGGCTGTATCGCCACCAGTCTTTCGAGAACGCTCGCCGACTCGCCGAAATCCCTCAGGTCGTTGCACAACCGTCCGTAATTGTAGAGAACGTCGGGATTATCGGGGTGTTTTTCGTACAGCCCTTTCAACGTCTCTAAAGCCCGGGGATAGTCGCCTCTCTCGGCATACGAGATCCCTGTGTCGATGGTGTCAGAAATTTTTGCCATGAGAGACCCGGTTTGTGCGGTTTGACAGCTAAATCGGGCTTCGAGGTAAAAATAGTGAATGGTCACTCTGTCCCAAGCTGATCGAAACCCCTTTCATTCTGTTACGACAATTACCAATTCAGTGGTAGACCTGTGCGACGACCTCTCCTTCTTCTGGTGCTCGCCGTCGCCCTCCTCTCCCCCTCTACGGCCTACACCCCCGACACCCTGACCGTCACCTTTCTCGACGTCGGCCAGGGCGATTCTATTCTCGTTCAGGCACCGAATGGCCGTGCGATGCTGGTCGACGCCGGGGAGTCGTGGGCTGCGTCGGCCGTCTCGGCCGGTCTCGCCGCCGAAGGAATAACACGGCTTGAGTACGTCGTCGCCACCCACGACCACGCCGACCACATCGGCGGCATGGTCGGGGTTCTGCCGTCGGTGACGGTCGGCCAGTTCGTGACCAACGGTGTCCCGGCCTCGACGCAGACGGCGATCAACCTCCGCACGTACCTCTCCTCCCGCGCGATCCCCACCGACGCTGCGACCGCCGGCGAAACCCTCGCGCTCGACCCGGCCAACGTGACCGTGACGGTACTGAGCCCGCCGGTGGTCCCCGGCGCGGACCAGAACGAGGCCTCGGTCGTCCTCCGGCTCGTCTTCGGCATGCAATCGTTTCTTCTGACAGGTGACGCCGGGACCACGGCCGAGGGGTGGATGCTCGCCTCGGGCCGGCCCGTCGCGGCACGGGTCCTCAAGGTCGGCCACCACGGCAGCAGCACGGCGACGGGGGCGGCCTTCGTCGCGGCCGTCGACCCTGCGGTCGCGGTGATCGAGGCCGGCGCGTTCAACTCCTACGGCCACCCGGACCAGGCCGTCGTGAAGCGGCTGCAGGACAGCGGCGCGAAGGTCTACTCGACAGTCGAGAGTGGGACGGTCCGGATCGCGGCCACGCGGTCGGGCTATGCCGTGACCGCGGCCGACGGTCCGGAGTTGCCGGTCACGGTCCCGGGCGCAGCCTTGCCACCGACCGATCTGGACTTCGACGGCGACTTCGAGGACGTGAACGGCAACCAGCGGCGCGACTTCGCGGACGTCGTGATGGTCTTCAACAACCTCAACTGGATCGCGGCAAACGAACCGGTGGTTCGGTTCGACTTCAACGGCAACGGCCGCATGGACTTCGCTGACGTGGTCCTGCTCTTCAACACGTTGAGCGACCCGATCACCACTCCGACACCGACCCCCACCGATACGACAGCGCCGGCCTTCACGCTCGCGGTCACCGGGCTCGACCTCCAGAACGAGTGGGTCTCGGTCAGGAACACCGGCACCGCCCCGGTCCAGCTAGCGGGCTGCACCATCTCAGATGCATCGATCCACGTCTACACCTTCCCCTCGTTCGTGCTCGCGGCCGGGGCGACGGTGACGGTGCATACCGGCCCCGGCACGAACACGGCGATGGACCTCTACTGGGGCCTCGGCTCGTCGGTCTGGAACAACACCGGCGACACGGCCACGCTCAAACGCCCTGATGGAACGGTGATATCGTCGATGACGAGACCGTGATCGATCGCACGGGCCGGACCGCCTTCGCCGATTTCGCCTGGCTGTTCAACTGCATCTGATCAGCGATCCCCAACTTCATCCATTTCCTCATCGTCACCTCGCCCGCAATGGGGACAGACTTTGGCTTCCCGATAGCCCTCTCGTTGGATCTCCTCAATGAATCCGGCCGCGAGTATCCCCGCAGGCAGGCCGAAGAATGCGATCCCGAGCATAGAGACCAGACCGCCAATAACCTTTCCCGCCGTCGTGATTGGGTAGACGTCGCCATAACCAACTGTGGTCAGGGTCTCAAGAGTCCACCACATCGTCCCGGTGATGCTCGGAAACTCATCCGGCTGAGCTTCGTGCTCAAGGGTGAATATCAAACCCGAAGCAATCACGAAGATCATCAGGGCGACGATGGCCGTGATCGTCAGTTGCGGGCGCTTGCGCTCGATAACGCGGCTGAATGTTCCGAGAGCCTCAGAGTACCGGGTGATCTTGAAGAGCCGTATGACCCGGAACAGCCGAAGTATCCTGAGCGTCCGAAGGTCGAGCGGGGCGACGAGCGGTAGAAATGCCGGAGCGATGGCAAGCACATCGACAATGGCGAGCGGTGTGACCATGAACCGGAGCCGGCCGCTAACGGGCTCTCGGTAACGCGGGTCGACGGTAATGCTCCAAACCCGGAGCAGATATTCGATGATGAAGATGGCGACCGAGAAGAACTCGAATGCGTTAAAGAAATCGGCGTTGGTCTCACCCAGGCCGGGCTCTGCCTGGAGGATGACCGCGAGCACATTTGCGACGATGAGTGCGATGAGCCCAAAGGTCACGACCTTCTCGACAGGCCCGGCGCCCGGATTGTAATCGAGGATATCGAATACTTTCTCCTTGAGGGTGGACATTGCAGATGATCTGACTACGGATGCCTTGGCGAAAAACGTTGGGTATTGCATTTGTGATGAGGGGACGACCCATCGAAATGTCTATCTGTTGGGGGTATTATCGCTGACCATGAAAACCAGAGCTCGCCCGCATCTCGTGGCCCTCGCCCTCTTGGCGGCCATCGTGTTGGTCATGACGGCGGGCTGTTGTTGCAGCACCACGTCCTCAATGACATCGACACCGGCCCCGACTCCCGTCATAACGCAATCGGCCGCAGCAGTCCCGCTCAAATCCACTCCGGTCTCGACCGTCATCACGACGTCACCGCCGACAACCCGGCCGACAACCATGCTCACGACCCACTTTACGACCGTGCCGACAACCTGGCCAACGACCCGCCCGACGACGCAAGCCATCAGCTGTATCTGCGACCGTGACGCCTACAACTGCGACGACCCGCAGGCCAGCACCTGCTTCCGAGTCTGCCAGCAGCAGGGCGCCGGGGACATTCACCGCCTCGACCGTGATGGCGATGGGTATCCCTGCGAGGCAACGTAATGCGTGGAGGCCAGGCATCGGCCTCGCCCTCCTTCTCACGGTCTTCGTCCGGGCGACGGCCTACACTCTCAACACTCTGACCGTCACCTTTCTCGATGTCGACGAGGCCGACGCACCACTCCTTGTCCCGGCGAAAAACGTTAGGCTACGGCATGAATGAGTCTAGTCTGATTTCTTCTTCAACCGCTCAATCAACGACGAGACCCGCTCTCGTGCCTCGTCTGATGACATCTTGTCTATGGTCACAACGATGTCAACGATGTCGCCTTCTTTAAGAGACGGAAATAATCGGCGAGGCATCAGGATTTGCTCGTGCTCGTTGGGCCGGGCAAGGAGGACTGCATAGTCCCCTTCCAATCTATCGACTGTCGCTTTCATGGCTATCCCCTCTTTTGACTGACCAGCGCGCCTGAGCTATCGTAGAGATACGCCGTGTCGCCGTCGTTGTTCCATACATTCGCCGTCGTCCACTTCACATCACCGCTCGCCGGCCCCGAAGCGACGACGACAGAGCCCCCCGGCGGCAGCGAGGTCCCGGTGAAGGAATAGGTGTGCTTCGCACCCTGGTCCGTCAGCTTCCAGCCCGAGAGGCCGGCTGTCGAAGTCCCACCGTTCGTGATGGTCACAGTCTCGCCCTTCAAGTCAACCGCGGTGATGGCGACAGACGATGAGCCCGGCGCGGCGACGGGTGCAGAGGGCCCGCGGGTCGTCTGCCGGAGCGTGGTCGCAACCGGGACCGCCGCCCCTCCAGACCGGGCGGTGGTAACCGTGTATGTGGTGCCGTCCGACGAAACCGTCACGGTACCGCTCTGGTCTGTCCGGTAAGTCGTCGCTCCCACGTTCTTGAGCCGTTGCAGCACCTCGGCCGTCGGGTGGCCGTAGGAGTTGCCGGCGCCGACCGAGATGACCGCCACCTTGGGGCGGACCACGTTCAGGAACGAGGTTGAGGTTGACGTTCGCGAGCCATGATGACCGACCTTCACGACGGTGGTTGGCCGAAGCGATGCGCCGATGTCCTGTTCCAGTGTGCTCGGCATGTCTCCGGTAAGGAGCGCGGAGAACGTGCCATACGAGAGCCTGAGGACGAGCATATTATCATGGATTTCCCCGCGGCCGCTCCCATCGGGGCTGAGTACCTCGATACGGACGGCGGGGTCCAGGGCGATGGTCTGCCCGCGTGTCGGCGCCACATAGCGAATGTCCTTCTGTTCAATTGTCAGCAACAGCCGTTCGTACGTGGCGGATGTCGACGGATACCCTGCGTCATAGAATACACCCACCGGGAAGGTCGACAGGAGTGTCTGGTACCCCCCGATATGGTCGGCGTGAGCGTGGGATGCAACGGCGGCGTCAATCGACGAGACCCCGCGGCTGCGGAGCGCCGAGACAATACGGGGACCGGCATCACTGTCCCCTGCGTCGACAAGCATTGTCTTTCCGCCTGGGGATTGGATGAGGATTGAGTCGCCCTGGCCAACGTCGAGGACACTGATTCGTAGGGCTCCCGCGCTGCCCGTACTCCCGATGGCCGGCGAGCTGTCGCTCGACGCCGACGTCGAGACGGTGCGGACCGAGGTGTACGTTGGGAGAGGTGTCGAGGTGAAGGTTGGTGCCGTCGTCCCAGAAGTGGCCGCAACACTAACAGGGGCTGTTGGTTCAGGGGTGACTGTCGGGTCGGCCGTTGGCGTGGGTGCCACCTTCGAGGGCGTCGAGGTGGTGCAACACCCAGCCACCGCAAGAGCGCACATCAGAAGGCACACGATGCGCAGGAGGGCTCGCATACGTAGAACTTGTTGTGCAGAGGATTGAGGCTTGTTGCGGCGTTCGGCAATCCAATCGGCAGGCTTAAATGGCGAATTCTGGATAACAATCACTATGAACATGAATTTCAAAGTGCTCATCGTGGGCATTGCGGCCCTCCTTTTGTTGACCGCGCCGGCCGCGGCCTCCTCGATAAAGGTCGCGAATCTGAACCTTGATGGCGAGACTGTGACCGTCGTGAACCAAGGGGGGTCGCCCGTGGACATGACGAGCTGGAAAATAACCGACGAGGGCGAAAAGCACACCTTCGTATTTCCCGCCGGGTTCGTGCTCAATCCCGGTGCTTCGGTCGTAATTATGTCCGGCCCCGACCAGGTCGGTGGAGCGGGGACTATTTCGTGGAAGAAACAGTCGGTGTGGAATAACGATGGCGATGTGGCTACACTCTGGAACGCCAACGGGAAGCCGGTCAGCTCCACTGATGGACTGGATGCCCCCGACGACCCTGTTGCCTCGCTACCGACGACTGCCCGTCCGACCACGCTCCCGACAGCTCCGCCCGTGCAGCCTCCTGTCTTTATCCCACCAGTCGTAACTCAGCAGCCTGTCGTGACCCAGGCGCCTGTTGTGGTGCTCCCACCGACCATGAGCGACAGTGAGATGGATACGGCTTACACAAATCAAATCACGCCCATGGCTGAGGAGATAACGTCCATCCTGAACGAAATCTCACAAGTGTTCAGCGGAGGTGTCAACAGTGCCAATTTCTCTGCTCAAAGGGCTGTAGGGTCGAAGCTTTCGACCCGGTCCCGGTTCTGGTATGACACTCTCAACCCCATGCCCGTGTCAACGAAGCTCGCTGGGTCGAAACAGTCAACGCTCCTCGGTTTAAAGGAATTTGAGAGCGCGGGAGACGATATTGTTCGAAGCATGGATTTCACCATCATCGGCGACTTCGCGTCGGCAGATCCTCTGATGACCGAGGCCGGGACCCATATAACCAACGGTGGCAATTATTTCGGCACTGCAGCAGACCAGCTCGTGGGGATAGCCGGCCCGACGATAACGCCGGCGGCCCCCATCGTGATATCGACACCCGCACCCGTCTCGCAACCCGTGGTGCAGCCGGTAGCAACCCAGAGACCCGCGCGAACATGGGGCAAGCGGTACACGGTTGGGGACCCTGGCACGTTCCTCGGCTCGCGGTCGGCTACGGGCACCGCCCCGACCGGGACCAGCACGCGCGTAGTCGCGGCGACCGGGCCGACCCTGAAGCCCGGAAGTCGGTCCTACGGCGTCACCCCGCCGGCGAGTGGGTCGTTTGTCCGCTGGTATCCCGCCGCACGATGGGCTGCGGGAATTAAGTAACACATTTTTCTAGATTTCCGAGTCCCCCATCTTGTGACAGGGGCTCGTCGGTATCCCTCAAGGGGGGGCCAGGGTGCGGTCACTATTCTCACAGCACGACCGAATCGACAGCCTCATCATTCGGGCCGATAACCACCGCCTATGCGGTTCCGGGCACTGGTGGGAGGTCGGGTATGACAGCGCCCACACAGGCCGGCGCCGACGAGGCCGACATCCGGGCCAGCCAGCAACGCCACGTCCGGGAGGTGCTTGGACGGCGCGGCGCTGAGCTGATAGCCGCATACGAGGCCGGCGCCTCTGTCGCGGCCCTCGCGGCCGATGCCGGGATTTGCGAAAATACGCTCCGAACGTACTTCATCGTCGAAGGGGTCTCGGTCCGCCGAAGGAATAACACGGCTTGAGTACGTCGTCGCCACCCACGACCACGCCGACCACATCGGCGGCATGGTCGGGGTTCTGCCGTCGGTGACGGTCGGCCAGTTCGTGACCAACGGTGTCCCGGCCTCGACGCAGACGGCGATCAACCTCCGCACGTACCTCTCCTCCCGCGCGATCCCCACCGACGCTGCGACCGCCGGCGAAACCCTCGCGCTCGACCCGGCCAACGTGACCGTGACGGTACTGAGCCCGCCGGTGGTCCCCGGCGCGGACCAGAACGAGGCCTCGGTCGTCCTCCGGCTCGTCTTCGGCATGCAATCGTTTCTTCTGACAGGTGACGCCGGGACCACGGCCGAGGGGTGGATGCTCGCCTCGGGCCGGCCCGTCGCGGCACGGGTCCTCAAGGTCGGCCACCACGGCAGCAGCACGGCGACGGGGGCGGCCTTCGTCGCGGCCGTCGACCCTGCGGTCGCGGTGATCGAGGCCGGCGCGTTCAACTCCTACGGCCACCCGGACCAGGCCGTCGTGAAGCGGCTGCAGGACAGCGGCGCGAAGGTCTACTCGACAGTCGAGAGTGGGACGGTCCGGATCGCGGCCACGCGGTCGGGCTATGCCGTGACCGCGGCCGACGGTCCGGAGTTGCCGGTCACGGTCCCGGGCGCAGCCTTGCCACCGACCGATCTGGACTTCGACGGCGACTTCGAGGACGTGAACGGCAACCAGCGGCGCGACTTCGCGGACGTCGTGATGGTCTTCAACAACCTCAACTGGATCGCGGCAAACGAACCGGTGGTTCGGTTCGACTTCAACGGCAACGGCCGCATGGACTTCGCTGACGTGGTCCTGCTCTTCAACACGTTGAGCGACCCGATCACCACTCCGACACCGACCCCCACCGATACGACAGCGCCGGCCTTCACGCTCGCGGTCACCGGGCTCGACCTCCAGAACGAGTGGGTCTCGGTCAGGAACACCGGCACCGCCCCGGTCCAGCTAGCGGGCTGCACCATCTCAGATGCATCGATCCACGTCTACACCTTCCCCTCGTTCGTGCTCGCGGCCGGGGCGACGGTGACGGTGCATACCGGCCCCGGCACGAACACGGCGATGGACCTCTACTGGGGCCTCGGCTCGTCGGTCTGGAACAACACCGGCGACACGGCCACGCTCAAACGCCCTGATGGAACGGTGATATCGTCGATGACGAGACCGTGATCGATCGCACGGGCCGGACCGCCTTCGCCGATTTCGCCTGGCTGTTCAACTGCATCTGATCAGCGATCCCCAACTTCATCCATTTCCTCATCGTCACCTCGCCCGCAATGGGGACAGACTTTGGCTTCCCGATAGCCCTCTCGTTGGATCTCCTCAATGAATCCGGCCGCGAGTATCCCCGCAGGCAGGCCGAAGAATGCGATCCCGAGCATAGAGACCAGACCGCCAATAACCTTTCCCGCCGTCGTGATTGGGTAGACGTCGCCATAACCAACTGTGGTCAGGGTCTCAAGAGTCCACCACATCGTCCCGGTGATGCTCGGAAACTCATCCGGCTGAGCTTCGTGCTCAAGGGTGAATATCAAACCCGAAGCAATCACGAAGATCATCAGGGCGACGATGGCCGTGATCGTCAGTTGCGGGCGCTTGCGCTCGATAACGCGGCTGAATGTTCCGAGAGCCTCAGAGTACCGGGTGATCTTGAAGAGCCGTATGACCCGGAACAGCCGAAGTATCCTGAGCGTCCGAAGGTCGAGCGGGGCGACGAGCGGTAGAAATGCCGGAGCGATGGCAAGCACATCGACAATGGCGAGCGGTGTGACCATGAACCGGAGCCGGCCGCTAACGGGCTCTCGGTAACGCGGGTCGACGGTAATGCTCCAAACCCGGAGCAGATATTCGATGATGAAGATGGCGACCGAGAAGAACTCGAATGCGTTAAAGAAATCGGCGTTGGTCTCACCCAGGCCGGGCTCTGCCTGGAGGATGACCGCGAGCACATTTGCGACGATGAGTGCGATGAGCCCAAAGGTCACGACCTTCTCGACAGGCCCGGCGCCCGGATTGTAATCGAGGATATCGAATACTTTCTCCTTGAGGGTGGACATTGCAGATGATCTGACTACGGATGCCTTGGCGAAAAACGTTGGGTATTGCATTTGTGATGAGGGGACGACCCATCGAAATGTCTATCTGTTGGGGGTATTATCGCTGACCATGAAAACCAGAGCTCGCCCGCATCTCGTGGCCCTCGCCCTCTTGGCGGCCATCGTGTTGGTCATGACGGCGGGCTGTTGTTGCAGCACCACGTCCTCAATGACATCGACACCGGCCCCGACTCCCGTCATAACGCAATCGGCCGCAGCAGTCCCGCTCAAATCCACTCCGGTCTCGACCGTCATCACGACGTCACCGCCGACAACCCGGCCGACAACCATGCTCACGACCCACTTTACGACCGTGCCGACAACCTGGCCAACGACCCGCCCGACGACGCAAGCCATCAGCTGTATCTGCGACCGTGACGCCTACAACTGCGACGACCCGCAGGCCAGCACCTGCTTCCGAGTCTGCCAGCAGCAGGGCGCCGGGGACATTCACCGCCTCGACCGTGATGGCGATGGGTATCCCTGCGAGGCAACGTAATGCGTGGAGGCCAGGCATCGGCCTCGCCCTCCTTCTCACGGTCTTCGTCCGGGCGACGGCCTACACTCTCAACACTCTGACCGTCACCTTTCTCGATGTCGACGAGGCCGACGCACCACTCCTTGTCCCGGCGAAAAACGTTAGGCTACGGCATGAATGAGTCTAGTCTGATTTCTTCTTCAACCGCTCAATCAACGACGAGACCCGCTCTCGTGCCTCGTCTGATGACATCTTGTCTATGGTCACAACGATGTCAACGATGTCGCCTTCTTTAAGAGACGGAAATAATCGGCGAGGCATCAGGATTTGCTCGTGCTCGTTGGGCCGGGCAAGGAGGACTGCATAGTCCCCTTCCAATCTATCGACTGTCGCTTTCATGGCTATCCCCTCTTTTGACTGACCAGCGCGCCTGAGCTATCGTAGAGATACGCCGTGTCGCCGTCGTTGTTCCATACATTCGCCGTCGTCCACTTCACATCACCGCTCGCCGGCCCCGAAGCGACGACGACAGAGCCCCCCGGCGGCAGCGAGGTCCCGGTGAAGGAATAGGTGTGCTTCGCACCCTGGTCCGTCAGCTTCCAGCCCGAGAGGCCGGCTGTCGAAGTCCCACCGTTCGTGATGGTCACAGTCTCGCCCTTCAAGTCAACCGCGGTGATGGCGACAGACGATGAGCCCGGCGCGGCGACGGGTGCAGAGGGCCCGCGGGTCGTCTGCCGGAGCGTGGTCGCAACCGGGACCGCCGCCCCTCCAGACCGGGCGGTGGTAACCGTGTATGTGGTGCCGTCCGACGAAACCGTCACGGTACCGCTCTGGTCTGTCCGGTAAGTCGTCGCTCCCACGTTCTTGAGCCGTTGCAGCACCTCGGCCGTCGGGTGGCCGTAGGAGTTGCCGGCGCCGACCGAGATGACCGCCACCTTGGGGCGGACCACGTTCAGGAACGAGGTTGAGGTTGACGTTCGCGAGCCATGATGACCGACCTTCACGACGGTGGTTGGCCGAAGCGATGCGCCGATGTCCTGTTCCAGTGTGCTCGGCATGTCTCCGGTAAGGAGCGCGGAGAACGTGCCATACGAGAGCCTGAGGACGAGCATATTATCATGGATTTCCCCGCGGCCGCTCCCATCGGGGCTGAGTACCTCGATACGGACGGCGGGGTCCAGGGCGATGGTCTGCCCGCGTGTCGGCGCCACATAGCGAATGTCCTTCTGTTCAATTGTCAGCAACAGCCGTTCGTACGTGGCGGATGTCGACGGATACCCTGCGTCATAGAATACACCCACCGGGAAGGTCGACAGGAGTGTCTGGTACCCCCCGATATGGTCGGCGTGAGCGTGGGATGCAACGGCGGCGTCAATCGACGAGACCCCGCGGCTGCGGAGCGCCGAGACAATACGGGGACCGGCATCACTGTCCCCTGCGTCGACAAGCATTGTCTTTCCGCCTGGGGATTGGATGAGGATTGAGTCGCCCTGGCCAACGTCGAGGACACTGATTCGTAGGGCTCCCGCGCTGCCCGTACTCCCGATGGCCGGCGAGCTGTCGCTCGACGCCGACGTCGAGACGGTGCGGACCGAGGTGTACGTTGGGAGAGGTGTCGAGGTGAAGGTTGGTGCCGTCGTCCCAGAAGTGGCCGCAACACTAACAGGGGCTGTTGGTTCAGGGGTGACTGTCGGGTCGGCCGTTGGCGTGGGTGCCACCTTCGAGGGCGTCGAGGTGGTGCAACACCCAGCCACCGCAAGAGCGCACATCAGAAGGCACACGATGCGCAGGAGGGCTCGCATACGTAGAACTTGTTGTGCAGAGGATTGAGGCTTGTTGCGGCGTTCGGCAATCCAATCGGCAGGCTTAAATGGCGAATTCTGGATAACAATCACTATGAACATGAATTTCAAAGTGCTCATCGTGGGCATTGCGGCCCTCCTTTTGTTGACCGCGCCGGCCGCGGCCTCCTCGATAAAGGTCGCGAATCTGAACCTTGATGGCGAGACTGTGACCGTCGTGAACCAAGGGGGGTCGCCCGTGGACATGACGAGCTGGAAAATAACCGACGAGGGCGAAAAGCACACCTTCGTATTTCCCGCCGGGTTCGTGCTCAATCCCGGTGCTTCGGTCGTAATTATGTCCGGCCCCGACCAGGTCGGTGGAGCGGGGACTATTTCGTGGAAGAAACAGTCGGTGTGGAATAACGATGGCGATGTGGCTACACTCTGGAACGCCAACGGGAAGCCGGTCAGCTCCACTGATGGACTGGATGCCCCCGACGACCCTGTTGCCTCGCTACCGACGACTGCCCGTCCGACCACGCTCCCGACAGCTCCGCCCGTGCAGCCTCCTGTCTTTATCCCACCAGTCGTAACTCAGCAGCCTGTCGTGACCCAGGCGCCTGTTGTGGTGCTCCCACCGACCATGAGCGACAGTGAGATGGATACGGCTTACACAAATCAAATCACGCCCATGGCTGAGGAGATAACGTCCATCCTGAACGAAATCTCACAAGTGTTCAGCGGAGGTGTCAACAGTGCCAATTTCTCTGCTCAAAGGGCTGTAGGGTCGAAGCTTTCGACCCGGTCCCGGTTCTGGTATGACACTCTCAACCCCATGCCCGTGTCAACGAAGCTCGCTGGGTCGAAACAGTCAACGCTCCTCGGTTTAAAGGAATTTGAGAGCGCGGGAGACGATATTGTTCGAAGCATGGATTTCACCATCATCGGCGACTTCGCGTCGGCAGATCCTCTGATGACCGAGGCCGGGACCCATATAACCAACGGTGGCAATTATTTCGGCACTGCAGCAGACCAGCTCGTGGGGATAGCCGGCCCGACGATAACGCCGGCGGCCCCCATCGTGATATCGACACCCGCACCCGTCTCGCAACCCGTGGTGCAGCCGGTAGCAACCCAGAGACCCGCGCGAACATGGGGCAAGCGGTACACGGTTGGGGACCCTGGCACGTTCCTCGGCTCGCGGTCGGCTACGGGCACCGCCCCGACCGGGACCAGCACGCGCGTAGTCGCGGCGACCGGGCCGACCCTGAAGCCCGGAAGTCGGTCCTACGGCGTCACCCCGCCGGCGAGTGGGTCGTTTGTCCGCTGGTATCCCGCCGCACGATGGGCTGCGGGAATTAAGTAACACATTTTTCTAGATTTCCGAGTCCCCCATCTTGTGACAGGGGCTCGTCGGTATCCCTCAAGGGGGGGCCAGGGTGCGGTCACTATTCTCACAGCACGACCGAATCGACAGCCTCATCATTCGGGCCGATAACCACCGCCTATGCGGTTCCGGGCACTGGTGGGAGGTCGGGTATGACAGCGCCCACACAGGCCGGCGCCGACGAGGCCGACATCCGGGCCAGCCAGCAACGCCACGTCCGGGAGGTGCTTGGACGGCGCGGCGCTGAGCTGATAGCCGCATACGAGGCCGGCGCCTCTGTCGCGGCCCTCGCGGCCGATGCCGGGATTTGCGAAAATACGCTCCGAACGTACTTCATCGTCGAAGGGGTCTCGGTCCGCCGCCTCCCCGGCAGGTCGCGGACGAGACTCGACGCCAGAAAAGCAGAGTTGATAGCCGCGTACGAGGCCGGCACGACGGTCAAGTCCCTCGCGGCCGAAGTCGGAGTAAGCCCCTATACGCTCCGGGCGTACCTGCTCGCTGAAGGTATCGCGCTTCGCCGCTACACCGTGACGTCGCGGAGGAGGTTCATCCCCGGCGGCACCGAGATAGTGGCCGCATACGAGGCTGGCACGCCCATCCTGGCCCTCGCCGCCCGTGCTGGTGTCAGCCCCCCTACGATTCGTGCGTTCCTGATAGCGAAAGGGGTCGCTCTCCGCCACGACCGCGGACGACACGGGAAGCGGCGGGCTGCTGAGACGTGATGGCGTGCCACTCGCCCCTTGCGCCCAATTATCGATATTCGGCGTCGATCCTTCTGCCCTGGAAACACGCGGTCTCAGCCCGACGATCGCGTGTGGATGCCGAACCGACACGGCTCCGGGAGAGCGGGATCGACAGGCTCATCCTGTCTGATGCGGTATCATCGTCTATGCGATTGTCCTCGGCGACTCGGATGCTGACCGTCCTGTCGATCGTCCTGCTGGTCGGCTACGGGTACCTGCTCGAGGTCCGGGCGCCGTGCTGGCCGGTCTGGCCGATTGAGTGGCGGACCGTCGCCGAGGTCGGCCTTCTCATCACCGCCCTCGTCGCCCTGGTCTCGGCCGGCCTCGCCGGGCACCTCGAGAGCCGGTGAGCCGACGTTTCCCCCCGCGTTCACTTTCACACCGCAACCTCCGGGCCTTATATGGTTCTCCGTCGAGGATCAGATCGTCCGCCGCCCCCACCACGACGGCGGCACCACATCGGAGATTTTTTACATGTCTATCAAAGACGGACGCAGCCCCTCCACCCCTCCCCGGTACCAGCGTGGCGGTCGGACAGCGCGCAGGACACCAATCGACGGCCGGGAGGTGCGGGGATGGTGAACGGCACGGAGCCGGCCCGACTCCCCGGGTGCACCGACCCACCCGCGCCGCCCGGCAACGAGGCCGCCGACGCCGACAACGCCGCGGCGATCCTCGAGCGGCTCGCCGCCGTCGAGGCGAACATCCGCGAGGACGCCTTCCGCCAGCCGGCGGAGGTCGTGGAGGCGATCGCGCGCCTCTGGGCCGCGGGGGGAACCATCGCCGAGATCTCGGACAAGACCGGCGTCTCGAAGGAGATCGTCCGCGACCGGCTTCGCCGGGCCGGTCTGATCGGCTACCGGTGGCGGGAGAACCACCGCCACGTCCAGGAGGTGCTCGAGCGCCGCGGCGCTGAGCTGGCCGCGGCCTACGAGGCCGGCGGGTCAATCACGGGGCTCGCGGCCGACGCCGGGATCAGCGTTACCGCCCTTCGTTCGTACCTGACCTCGATGGGGCTGGCGATCCGGAACCCCTACCGGCGGACGCAGGAGATCCTCGAAGCCCGCGGCGAGGAACTGGTCGCGGCCTACGAGGCCGGCGCGTCGTTCACGGGGCTCGCGGCCGAGACCGGGCTCAACCATATCACGATCCGGACGTTCCTGATCGGCCGGGGCGTTACGCTCCGCCACGACCACGGCGGGCATAAGCGACGGAGCGGTCGCAGGACGGGACGGGGGCACGGGCGATGATCCGGCCACGTGGACGACGGCCGAAACGGATGGCCACGCTCCTGATGCTGCGGGGGTCTGCATGACCGATACCGCACTGGAGGATCGCGTCGTCGCCTTCATCACCGAGCGCGGCGGCGGGGTGTCGTTCGTCGAGCTGGAGCGCGAGTTCCCCGGGGAGTTCGAGGGGCAGAAGTACGCGATGTATCTCACGGACTGTGACAACGTCGTGCTGTGGGAGCCGGTCTCCCTGGCGATGACCGGGGTACTCAACTCGGCCAGAGAGAACGGCCGCATCGTGATGAAGCCCGCCTCGGAACTCGTGTATTTCCTGGAAGGGAAGGTATTCGATTTGCCGGTCGCCAGAAAGGCGCGGTGCTACAAGACGCCACGGTGGCTCCCTGTTACATTCAGCCCCGCTCAGGCCGGGACCACGGAGTGGGACGGCGCTCGAGCACATGGCCGGGGCACTTGAATGTGGTGCTGGACAGGTTTCTGCTCGGGGGGGTTCACCTCCCGACTGAACTCTGGAGTAGAACGATCGGAAAATTGTGGCGATGGCGCACGCGAGCGAGGCGCTCTCTGCGCTCGACGATCCGCTCGAGGCCGCGTTCGCCTCTACCTTCACAGGGCTAATCAGAATGAGGAGGCGATCGTGAACATGTCCCCGCAGGCCAAGGATGGTCGCTGTTGTCGGTCGAAATGGCAGCAGAGGCGACGGTCGAGCGGACATATTCAGAAGAAACGGGGCAGAGTTCCCGGAGGCCAATCCAAGGACGACTCGCCCCGCGCCCCGAAGGGCACCTCAAGGTGGAAGTGCTATTCTTTTTTTTAGAGGCGGTGTATCATTCGCAATCGCAGCCGGAGCGGCCCCGCACTCTTCCCCCCGGTACCAGCGTGGTAGTCGAACGGGACGCTCTAGGATATACCTGATAGAGGAAGATTCAGAATAGTTAATGCTTGATCTCTTTGATCATCACTATGGATGCTGAGCAGAATATCATCCGGAAAAATGAATCCAGATTGAAGAAGTTCCATTTTGTCTCAGCAATAAGCAAGGATACGGATTATTGGGGGGGAATCAGACCTTCATCCCTTGAGAAATATCACAAACGATATGGTGATGATTTTAACGTAATTATCTATGATTCAACGGGATCTGCAGAATTTTATTCAATCCCCTACTCAATCATCAAATCTCTATTAACCTTCGAAATAGGATATTTGCCGAATCAGCGACGGTGGCAATATTCAATCCAAAGACATATTCTACAGATTCATGGGTCTGACGAGCAATTAGATGTTCAAAAATATTTTAAAAATACTTCCAATATTCCTCAACTCGGCACGAACGAGAATACGAATTCTCAGGTAGACGGGGAAGTTGATAGGTTCCCCCCACTCAACCCAGGACAGGAAATACAGAACGACCGATTGTGCGAGATCTTCAAATGCAGTCCCCAAATGGGAATGCGGCGCTCGAAAGAAACCAATACACTTGTCTTGGTTTCGAATCACACCCGCTCAATCTATAACGACCGTTGGGAAGGAGACATCTTCCATTACACTGGAATGGGACTCGTTGGCGACCAGTCTCTTTCATCTGCCCAAAATCGTACCTTGAATGAATCGAGAACAAATGGTGTTCAAGTCTTCCTCTTTGAGGTCTTCCAACCTCGTTACTACACATACATCGGCGAAGTCGAGTTGGCCGGCGAACCTTACTCCGAGCAGCAACCTGATCAGGATGGAACCATCAGAGATGTCTGGGTCTTCCCACTCCGACTCAAGAACAGTACTGAACCTGTGGTTATTGATGAGTCGAGTATTCGGGAACGTGAACGCCGCCAGACCGCCCGCGCTCGAGCGATGTCCGTGTCCGACCTATTAAACCGGGCCATGCAGGCACAACCCAGTGAACGAAGGATAGTAAGGTCTCAGGTTCAAACCCGTGATGCGTTTGTCGCTGAGTACGCTCGAAAACGAGCGAACGGCATCTGTCAACTCTGCGAGCAACCTGCGCCTTTTCGAGTTGGGGATACTCCGTTCCTTGAGGTGCATCATGTCATACCGCTGTCGGAGAATGGGCCCGACACGATAGAGAATACTGTCGCCCTCTGTCCAAATTGTCATCGACGGATGCATGCTCTCAAAATTCCCCGAGAAAGAGAGCAGCTCAAGATAAAAGCGGCATGTGAGGCCTAGGCATCTCTTACTTCACAGAAAAAGCCGGATCGCGTGTCAATAAAATTTGTCAAACAGGAAGACGCCACGTTTGTAATTCTGAAAACACCTTCTCGATCACCTCTTGATCTAATGCTAATTCGTCCAGAAGGCAGAGGTAGAAGAGTCGTCCCAGCTGCTGCGAATATTCGGTGAGTTCCTCAGGAGTTGCGGGTACGAAACCTGGTTTTAGATCCCAATGAGTTAGATAATTCCGATTATCGACAATTTTTTGAGCGAATTCAGGAAAGGAGAATTTGATTTGATATGATGATGGAACAGTCTCGTCGAGGACTTGATCGATCCTATCTTTGAATGAAGGTTTATTTCCGTTTTTCAATTTCGAGATGAATAACCGCCTTTCTGAGGATCGAAGGGCAGTATGATCTTTTAAAGCGTTTTTTAATAGTTCCAGTCGTCTATCGTACTCAACAGGATCTAATAATGCGTCAGAATATTTTATCGAGGTCCGATGATAGATTTCGATGCATTGAGACCGTGTGAGAAAATGTTGCTCCTGGTACATTTGCGGGTTAAAAAGCGTCGAGAGAAAGAGCATCAATGGGATTCGGAACGTTTCTTGGATGGTCTTCCACCGTCGGATAACCGTCGATATTTGATCTTTTACATCTTCTAATGACAGCGGGGCTGTGATTAGTCTCTCGTCAGTCAGCCGGTCTGCCCGATGTCGCCGATAAGCCACGGTGCAGATATCAATTGGGAGTGAGATCGAGCGGGCCGAATCGCTGGTGTTCAGAGCGTGCACTGAGGAATAACCTTGAAGTTTCTCAGGATAAGTAGCACTTCCAAGGCAGAAACATAAGAAGGATTGAATGGTGTCGATAAGAGGTATGAAACTGTCGTAGGACCTTTCTTGCTCGGCTTTGATAATTATTTGGGTCTCTCTTCGGAAAGTTACATGAGAGTCGCTGACTCCATGGGTTACTGATCCGGGAGCCCAATTGAGGAGTTTAAGGGTGAAATGTTCGTCCTGATAGAGTTCTCTCTCTTCAGAAGGCTTGACCCGTAACGTCTCTCCGCCCGCACTCCCATTGAAATCTCGATCAAACGGATCATAGCGAGACCAGTACCCAAGGTTTTTGAAGTGAAGTCTCAATTCGTGAAACCTGATCTCTCGCCCTTCATTCCACTGTCCGTTCACAAAGACAGTTTCAACCAAGAACGATTTCGTGGGAAGAGCGGTGCCTGATTGTATTCCCCCATAGTGGCCGGGGTAATTCCGGAATAAAGTTACCTTGGTGCCATCGGCTGCTTCACCGAGAATGATGCTACAATTACCGTTTTCCCCCACTGTGATGGTTAATGGTTCATCTAGGGTGAGGGTTGCCGCCTCGTACCGCTTGAGCTTGAGAATTCCCTGGACATGATTATCAGGTTGCTCGGGGGTCCACCATCGGCCGCGATACTCTGATTTGGTCTCCCACCACGACATCCTTTCTCACACCCCGAAAACCTTCAGGACCTCGTCCCCGTAGTGGTTGATCACCTTCACGGCGATCTGCCCCCGCTTCGGCCGCGGGAACGGCCGACTCTCGTTCCGGTAGAGCGTGGCCCACGCGCCCTCATCGACCTCGGCCCGGAGCGCCCGCTTGAGCTTGTCGTACGGCTGGTCCGCGCCGGTGAAGTAGGCGTGCCGGACGAAGAACGACTCGCTGTCGTAGTCGGTGTCGATGAACCAGCAGGCGATGTCCTTCGTGCCGTCGGAGGACCGGACGTCGCCCGTGGTCGGGTCGTAGACGTCGACGCCGCGGAGCCGGACGGCGATCATACCGTCGGGCTGCTCGAGCACCTCGAGATCGGGCTCGCCGAAGACCATGAAGAGGTTGCCGCTGCCGGTCTTCTTGAGGAGGTCGCCGCCCATTGCGAGGTCGGGATTCATCCGGGTGGGAAGCACGGTGAGTTTACCCATCCGCTTGGCTTCTTCGCCGGTGTGGGGGTCGAACGCGAACCCGCAGACGATGAGGAGGTCGAACCCGAGCCCCTGCACGGCCTCCTTCGCGGCCTCCTTGACCTGCTCGGGGCCGACGGTGCCGTGCTCGGGACCGATCGAGACGGCGACCCGCTTTTCGGTGCCGTCGGCCTCCCGGAAGGTGCCGGCGGCCTGGAGCCACGTGCCGGGGTACGGGTCGAGTGTGTCGAACTTCAGCCGCTCCCCCTTCTTGGTGTTCTGGACGCCGGCCCGGTGGAGGTTCTCGAGGATGATGGTCGTGAAGTCCTGCTGCCGTTCGGACTCCTTCGGCGTGACGACGCCGTCCTGGTCGGCATCGGCGGGGAGGACGCGGTGCGGCGAGAGGGACTCGACCGTGAACGGGCCGGCCACGCGGACGCGCTTTTTGTCTTCATACGGCTGGTCGTAGAGGTATTTAGTTACAGCCCGTCTTGCAATCGAGGTATCGATCTCCTCCTGCCGTGAGCGACACATAGCCCACCACTGCTCAAGGAGTATAGCGACGGCGGGGTCGTCATGGGTGAGGGGTATCTCCCAATCTTCCCAGGTAGTGTCAGACACCGCGTTGATCTTAGCCAAGAGCGATTCCAACGTAACCTGCCAGCGGTCGTGGATATCATCGATCTCCTCGTTGGTCGTGATTGATTTTCGCTCAATATACGGAATGTGTTTGTAAACGAATCCCTGCCGGACGTCGTCCCCCGAGGGACCGTCGGGGAGCTGGACGCCCGTTACTTCGCCTTCCTTCGCACGCCCCAAGTCAGAATCGGCCAGAAGGTAGTATGGGTATCGGGCCGCCATTAATCTCGTGCGGGCGAGGGCCAGGGCGACGCGGGAGGTGTCGATCGTGATCCACCGCCGTCCCCACTGTTCGGCGACGTACGCGGTCGTGCCCGAGCCGCATGTCGGGTCCAGCACCAGGTCGCCCGGGTCTGTTGTCATTAGCAGACACCGCTGGATCACCTTGTTGCTTGTTTGAACGACGTAGATCTTACCCGTCGGTGCCGAAGTATCTGTCCAAAAATTCGTAAGTGGTGACAATGGATTATCAACGAGTTTTAGGACATAGCGGATTGTTTGTCCGTCCTCATAGGCCTCAATACGATTTGCAGCAAGAAGTCGCTTCATGCCAATTGGATTGGTAAAATAGCTTGACCCAGGTTTGGGGGAGTATGATTTTCCATTAAACGGAACAGAAAAGAGTCCAGACTTATTCAAACCTGCTGGATAAAGTGATATCAATTGGTAGATATTACATTCGGGTGGGAGAAGATCATGGGATTTTATCTCTGCATCCGACATCTTTCTCCTTCTACCGGAGGACTCTTCGATAGAGTCCCAGTGTGTGTCTCCTTCGACCTTCATCTCCAAATAGAGATGCCTGAATTTCAAATTTTTAATATTCTTGGCGTAGTGAATAATATAATCTCCAATAGATTCCAGATATTTCGCCCCAAGAGGCATCGTTTTCTTCCGGAAAGTGATTAAAGAAACAAAATTTTCGCTCCCGAATACCTCGTCCATCACGCAGCGAACGAGATGTACATTCGCATCGGATATTTGCACAAAGCAGGATCCAGACTCAGTCAGGAGCTCCTGAGCAATTTTGAGGCGATCCCGGATATAGGGCAGAAACGAATGGATTCCCAGTTCCCATGTATCTCGATACGCTTTAACCTGCTCGGGTTCTCGAGTGACATCTTCTGTCTTCGTATTTGATAAATTTTTTTTTCTTGTCGAGACCTGCCAGTTGGAGCCAAATTTGATTGCATATGGGGGGTCAAAATAAATTGTCTGAACTTTCCCCTTTAACCCCTCCTTATCCGCAAGCGAGTTCATCACGAGGAGTGAATCGCCAAGGATCATCCGGTTCGACCAGTGCCCGTCGTGCTTGTAGAAATCCACCTTGTCGTCGAACGCCTCTGGCAATCCGTTGAAGTCGTCGAAGAGCTGCGCCTGGTACGAGAACGTTTCCCCCTCGCCACTGGCGCCGGCACTTCCCCGCCGGACATCCGCCAGGAAGTTCTCGATGATCGCCTGCGGGTGCACCTTCTCCTGGATATAGATCGGGACCGACGGAACGCTGAGGTCCTCGGCGTCCTGCTCGTCCTTCCCCTTCCAGACGAGCTGGGGATCGAGCGACGGGTCACGCGGGTACAGGACCGTCTTCGGCGCCGTCTCGTCGTCCATCACGAAGTCCCGGAGCTCCTCCGTGGGGATATTTTTCCGCGTATCGTCGTGCGTGATCGCGTCCACCGACGCCTTCTTCCTCGTCATGCCTGCCACTCCGCCATCGTGCTCGCTCTCCCCTGGGGGTTCGGGTTGCCCGCTAGGTAGGCCCGGATCGCGTTCGCTGCGTCCCACGGGTCCGTTATCTCGATGAAGCCCCACCGGCCCCATCTCCCGTCGTTGTTCACTGCCGGCACCCAGAACGTCCGCGCCGCCGTTACCTTCGCCGCCTTATCCTTCCTCGCCTCGCCCGAGACCTCGACGATGAGGTTGAGGTAGTCCTCACCCCCATCATTGACCACCGCGATGAAGTCCGGGTGGTACGGGTGCCCCTCTCCCTCCAGCGTGTACGGGATCTTGAATTCGAGCCTGAAATTCTTCACGTAATGGACCACCTCGTCCATCTCCTCGAACACCTGCGCCGTCTTCTGCTCCCAGGACTTCGTGTCCGCAACCACATGCGAGACGTGGCACTTATCAGCCCGCGTCGGCCAGACCGGCAGGACCGTGTCGAACTCCACGTACCGCGTCGAACCGATCGTATCGTATGGTTGTGGCACAGGCCGGAGCACCGCGTTTCCCCGGTCTGCCTCGACGATCGCCTGGTAGATCCGCTCCGCCGCCTCGAGCCGCTTCTCGGCGAGGAGGAGCAGTTGCGGAAAGGTTTTGTCCTTGCAGCGGACGCAGTCGTCAAGCCAGCGCTGCGTAATCCCGAGCACCTGCGGAAAGAGCCAGGGGCGGTCCGCGCCCTCGGGGTCCCGAAGGTAGCCCGTCAGGACGGTCTTCGCCAGCTCGAACGCGACCGCCTTCAACCGCACCGTCTTGAGATCGTCGAGTGTGTGGATCGCTGTCTCGCCGACGATCCCCTCGATCTCCGTCTCGGTCGGGAGATCCGCGGTCGAGAGCGCCATCGCCGACGCCTCGGTGAACGTCGCCCGGAGCCGCTCGGCCGGCACCTCGTAGCGGTACCCGACCAGGCGCGGGAAGGTGATCTCGCAGTCGATCCGGTCCTCGAGCGCCCGCACACGGGTCAGCGGCTTCTTCTCCGGCGGCGCCGCCGTCGAGCCGCCGCAGGGGATGAACGAGAACGGCACGCCATAGACCTCGGCGTACTCGGCATCGAAGAACCCCGACTCGTTCACCGCGTAATTCCGCCGCCGCAGCGCCCGACCCACCACCTGCTCGCAGAGGAGCTGCGTCCCGAACGCACGGACGCCGAGAACATGGGTTACAGTCTGCGCATCCCACCCCTCGGTCAGCATCGAGACCGAGACCACGCACTTCACCTGCCCTCCGAGCTTGCCCGGCTTGCCGACCGTGTTCATCACCTCGCGGAGCAGGTCCGCGTCCGTGATCGCGTCCGCGTCCGCACCGGGCGAACGCGCCCGGAGCTCCGCCTTGAACTCCGCGATCTCCCGCGCCGCGACCTTCCGGAACTCGTCCGAGAGCGCGCCTCCCGACTCGAGCTGGGCCGAGTCGATCAGGACCGTGTTCGGCCGGGTCAACCACCCGCCGTTCCCGTCATCGTTCCGGAAGTGCTCGTACGCGCCACGCTGGACCCGCACCTGCCCGTCGATCGTCTTCTCCCAGCCGGCGACGAAGTCGTAGACCAGTTTCGAGACGTTCGTGTTGTTGCAGACCACGATGAAGACCGGCGGCGGCGATCCGGCCGACCGGCCGTTCGGGTCCGAAACCCAGAGATCGTAGGATTTTTCGTAGTTCTCGTACAGCGACCGCAGCGCCCCCTCGAGCTTGCTCGGGAGCTTCGGCTCGCCCGTCACCGTATCCGTCGCCCGGCCCTTCTTTGGGAGCGCATCCCGGATGAGAGGCCAGAGGTTCCGGTACGTCGGGCCCGGGCCGGTCATGGCGTTGTCCGCCACCGGGACGCGTGGGACCTTGACCAGGCCGGACTCGATCGCGTCGATCAGCGAGAAGTCCGAGACTGTCCAGGGAAAGAGCGTTCCCTCGTTCCAGCCGGAGCCCTTCAGGAAGAACGGCGTGGCTGAGAGGTCGTAGACCGTCCGGATCCTGCGCTCGCGCTGGACCGCCTCCAGCCCCGAGAGCCAGACCCGAGCAGCCTCATCCCGTTGCGCCGCCTCGCGCTTCTCATCGCCCGAGAGCTTCTCCCCGTTCGCCGTGTCTTTTCGGCGGTAGCAGTGGTGGGCCTCGTCGTTGATCACGACCAGGTTCCGCTTCCGGCCGAACGACCGGCAGACCCGGCGGACCACCTGCGCCGGCGTCTCCGTGAACGTGCCCTCGGCGCCGTTCCCGAGCACGGTCTTGGTCAGCTTGCCGGCCGCGATCCTCTCGTGCGGCAGGAAAGCGTGATAGTTTGTGATGACGATCTTCGCCTCGTCGAGCCGGGGGACGAGGTCACCCGGCACGAGGTCCCGCTGGCGGTAGTAGTTTTCGGGGTCGTTCGGGAACAGGACCCGGAGTCGGTCCCGGATCGTGATCCCTGGCGCGACAATCAGGAAGGCGTCCGAGAACCGCGGGTCCTGCGGGTTCGCGAGCTTGTTGAGCACCTGCCACGCGATCAACATCCCCATGACAACGGTCTTGCCGGTGCCGGTCGCCATCTTGAAGGCGATCCGGAAGAGGTTGGGGTTCGTTGTCTCGTTCGCCGCTGCGATCTCCGTCCGGATCGAGCCCATCCCCTGCCGGTCCGCGACCTCGGCGAGGTAGATAGCCGTCTCCAGCGCCTCGATTTGGCAGAAGAAGAGCGGGCGCTCGCGGCCGGGATCGGTCCAGTAGTCGAGGAGCCGGCGTGTCGTCGCAGTGACGCCCGGGCGCCCCTTCGCTCGCCAGACCCCGACGTGGTCGCGGATCTGGTTGATCATCGCGTTCTTCTCGAGCCGGTCCAGGGTCCACTGCGTCTCGAGGGTCAGCTGTTTGCCCCTCATCTTGGGCTGCGGGATCGGGATGAAGAAGGATGATGGCCGTCGCCCTTCTACGATCTCGTCCGTTATTCCGTCGTCAGAGAAGCGGAAATAGCGCGTCGGTTCGACGTACGGCGAGTTGAGGATTGGATTTTCGATAACAACATCCGGCATGAAGGATCGCCATAAGTGATGGTTGAACAGCACTTCGACGAGGGGCGCGATGAACGTTGTGCTTTTCTCTGATTGTAATAGTGAAATAATGACTTCGAGTGAAGAAGAAACGGGGCGGAGTACCCGGAGGCCAATCCAAGGACGACCCGCCCCGTGCCCCGAAGGGCACCAGCTGATTGGCGGGCCTGCCATTTATCCCTGACGGGGCGGCGCTCCTTCCCGCGATAGATGAGTGCGGCCCGGATGCTGCCACCGTGCCGGCTCGCTTTCGCTCCGCTGCTCGCCGGTATCCCCGGGGGAGGGGGAGCCCTCCCCCGCGCCTCGCTGCGCTCGGCTCCCCCCTCCTCGTTGCGCCTTCGGCGCGGCAAGATAGCCCCGCCTCGATGGGCGGGGACGGGACGGAGCCCGGCCAGCGAGCCGGGCGAGGTCGCGCCAGAGGCGCGGGCGAGGTCGGCGAGCGGTCGCCTATCGGCAGGACACCGCCCCGGTCCGCGAGCGTCAGCGAGCGGGACGGCGGCGCGGTCGAGCGAAGCGAGACGGCGCCGGACGTAGCCCGAGCGCGGCGCGAAGCGCGGCGCGACGGGCAGAGCCGGGACCGACGAGCCACGGCCAGAAGCAGCCGCGCGCCCGCGAACGAGCCCGAGCCGGAGGCGAGACGAGCAGAGCGAGTGGAGGCGAGGAGCGGCGGCGCGGCGTCGAACCGAGCCAGGGCACGCCGTCCACCAGGCGGGGGCGGGTGGCGGGCACCCGGCCCGGTCACGCGGTCGCGGGAACAGTGGCTGCGGAGCCTCGAGCACTGCGACCCGGGCCGGCGGTGGGCCGTCGGCGGAGCGTGCGAGATGGCGATCGGTTTTGTCACATAGCCTTGTGATTGCAGGGTCGTGTTGAACTGCGCGTTGAAGTGGGAGGGTTGAACCTGGGAGAATGATCTGACAAACGATGAGAATCGATAACGGGGGGAGCACTGCGAGGCCAATCGTAGTTGACCCCCCGGCCCTCGTGAGGGCGGAAAATATGTAGATGTCTCGTGTGATAAGGGCTCTGTTCTCGACAGGGCCGACGGACTCCAGGTAACGTCCTGAGGGCGGATCACTCGTCGCCGTCAATAGGATCCAGCAATAACGCTTTGACACGTTTTCCTAGCCAGGCACGCGGCACGGTAACGTGAGCGGTGTTGCCAACCGCCGTCACTGTCTTTTCAATAACGGCGTAACCCGTGATCCGTATTTCCATCTCGCGCATGTTCCATTGGTTAACCGTTATTTGGTTTAATGGCTCTCAAGGTTTTACTATGGTTAACCAATGGATAACCATAAATATTCAGAGCGCCTATAGAATACTGTAGTGCGAAGCACTGCGAGGCCAAGCAATGTCAGAAACCTACGAAACGATCGGAACGGCGGTGCGCCAGCACGACGCGATCCGCCTCGACGTGAAGAAGGGCGAACAGGTCAGCTACTACATCGCCGCATCCGCGGTCGCGCGACTCTTCGAGCACGCGACGGTCCCGCTCTACCGACTCCGGCTGGCGGGCGACTACGTGATCCCCGAGCCGGTCCCGGCCGCGTCGGCCGAGGTCTCCTCGACCGGGCGGAGCGTCCTGATCCGGCTCGGCCGGGACTGCCTGCAGATCCCGACACAGCAGCTCACGGTGCACTATATGCGGGACCTGGGCGAGACGTCGAAGATCGTCCGCAAGATCGAGGGGGCCCCGGCCCCCTCCGCCGCGGCTGCGACCGCGCCGGCGCTGGCGGTGGTCTGAGATGGACGGCGAGTGTATCGGCTGCAGGATCCCGGATACCTACTGCGTCACGTCCTGCCCGGTCCGCGACGACTGGCCCGACGAGCCCGACGACCGTGGGAACGGCCGGCCGCTCCCGGCGCCGAGGTGGGCCTGATGGCCGTCTGGGTCTGCGACGAGTGCGATCACGATGACACGCCCTGCCGGCTCGACGGCGGAGAGGACGCCGGCGATCCGCTGGTGTGTCCGTGGTGCCCGACCTGCAAGGGAAATTGGCGTGTCGAGGGGGCGGATTGATGTCCGACTATCCTCCGGGCTGGGACCTCGCACGCTCGCAGTACGAGAACGCCTGCAACGACTGGGTACCGCACGTCTGCCGGGACTGCGACGAGTACGACACCTGCGATCGGGACTGGCTCGACTGCGAGGCCGACGCCGAGGCAATCGCCGCGGAAGCGCGGTGGGAAGCGGCCCGGGACCGGTGGGACTGATGACCCCGCGCCACCCGACCTTCGAGGACGTCGAGAACGCCTACCGGGAGTTCTATCAGCGGCTCTTCTTCTACCTCGACGATGCCGGCGCCGCCGTTCCTGACGACCTCGCCTGTTCGCTGGACCAGGACCTGGACGACGTCTGGCGCCGGTTCGAGGAGCGGTGCCAGCCGTGCCCCGCGTGCGACTGCTTCCCGTGCCGGTGCGAGGTCGCGCCATGAGGCGCTGCCGCAACTGCTCCTGGTGGCGCCCGCCGCACCCGCACGCGGCCGGCGCTCACGGCGTCTGCACCGATCCCGACTGCCCGCGGGTCCTGACGGCCCCGGATGCCGAGTGCGACCGGAGGCGGCGATGATGGTCCGCCGTCGCCCCGGTGAGACCGACCGCGCGTACGTCGCGCGGCTCCGGGACGTGATCGCGGCCGGAAGCCATGCCGCGCCCGTAGTCCCGACGTCCGACGACGAGATCCGGCGGGCTTCGCTGATCATCGAAAAGGGCGCGGCGTACGGGTACATGGCCGGCGCCCGCTTGGACGACTACCGGCGGATCGAGGGGATCGGCCGGGACCTGGAGGACGCGCGCCGGCTCGCCGTCCCCGACCTGGACGACCGGACCGCCGCGGCCGTCCGGGCCGCGTGGGCCGTGGCCGAGCCTTGGCGCGGGAGGTGGGAGTGATGACCTCCTTTTTCGGCTCGGTCATCGTCGCGTACACGCGGGCCGACGCCATCAGGGACGGCGAGCTGGTCGACGTCACCGCGACCGCGGCCGAGATGGGCTACCGTGTACCGGTCGCCCTCACGCGGGCCGCCTGGGTCGGCGTGGTCGAGCCCGACGACACGCCCGGGCAGTCAATCGAGGGCCGGCTCTGGGACGTGCTCTGGATGCTGCACTATGCGATCAGGACCGGGCCGCGCGCCGGCGCGATCATCACGTTCCAGATCTACGCGCTGATCGGCGGGGTCTCGCGCCTGGTCACGCTCAAGGCCGTGATGGGGCCCGGCGACGGGGCCGAGCCCGTCCTTACCATCATGTGGCCGGACGAGGACTGAACCCCCCCTTTTCCAGGCGCGCGGACCGCCCGCCCCACGGTCGTCGCGAGCGCTCCGGGCCCGCGCCACCCGCCGCCATCGCACCGAGGGATGCCGCGCCGCCTCGCTCCGCGCCGTTCTCCCGCGCTCGCGTCGCCGCACCGGACGCCCGCCACCCGCCCCCGTCCCCGCGCGTCGGGGCCGGGACGGCGCGGCGTCGCTCCTCGCGTTTTCGGGAACGCTCGTTCGCGACCGCGCGCCTGTCTTCTGCCGTGGGTCGCCGGTCGGGGTTTCGCGCGGCGCGGACCGCTGCTGCGGACCGCTTGCGCCACGTTCGGCGCCGTCTCGCTTCGCTCGATCGCGCCGCCGTCCCGCTCGCCGAGTCTCGCGGGCCGGTGCGGTGTCCTGTCGAGAGGCGACCGCTCGCCGACCTCGCCCGCGCCTCTGGCGCGACCTCGCCCGGCTCGCTGGCCGGGCTCCGTCCCGTCCCCGCCCATCAGGGCGGACTTATCTCGCTGCGCCGAAGGCGCAACCGGGGGAGGGGTGCGAAGCGGGGAGGGTGCCGTTAACCCTCCCCCGTCACGGCGAGCAGCGGAGCGGGAGCGAGCCGGGAGTCTTTTCGGCAGCGGGGGCAGCCCACTGCGCTCATCGCCGACGGATTTTCCTGGCACAACGAATTATACAGAATCAGCGCAAGGCGCTAGGAGCAACAAACATGGCAAACTTCACCCCACGCTCGGTGGTCAAGTCCGCGGTGCGGACCCTGCCCACGGAGATCCCGACGCTCGCGGCCTTCACCGAGGTCGTCGACGACATCCTGACGACCAACCCGTTCGGCTGCACCGACTACGAGGTCGGCGGCGTTTCGCACGACGGCACGGAGAAGACCAAGGAGTCGTACACGGCCCGGTTCGTGTACGAGGACCTCGAGGCCGAGACCATCGGCACCACGGCGGTCAAGTGCCCGACGGTCGCCGCGTACAACGGCGTGGTCACGGCGGTCCCGGCCGCGACGGCGATCAACACCGCGATCGGCGCGACCGGTGTACATGTCCTCGATGACGACACGTTCTCGGCCACGATCAAGTGTCACGACGCGAACGGCGAGCTGTACAACGTCGCGATCACCCGCTCGGCAGTCACGGTTTCCGGGTACGAGGCCGACGCGATCCTCGCGGCCATCGAGACCTGGGCGGACGCGGTGCCGGCGCTCAACTGAGCCGCCCGGAACCTCATTGGGATTTGACCAACGCTGGCCGGGGACGGAGCTGCCCTGCCGGCGTCCCTGGGTTTTGTGGTCGGGGGTTCTGGCCCTCCATTTTATAGAGACTTGAACTCTTTTCGCTACATCTCGCCTGAGGCTTCCGATGAGAGGGTTCAAAGCCCTATTCTTCTCACGATCATCCTTTCTGGCCCTGTAAAACCATCACGTACTCGATCCGTCCAACGCCGTCCCGAACTCGCTATCGAAACCAGCCCTCCTCACTTTTTGGTCCGAATAGATCCGCGAAGAGCGAGAGATCATACACAAAGATCGATCTGCGAGCTGCATTTCTGCTTTATCACAGTGCGGAATATTTCTGAACGAATGGAGACTGGCCTGCGATTAGATAAGGCTCTCTCAGTATCGGCCGTCCGATCCACGATGGTCGGCGCGTGAACCGTTCACTGATGGAAGGTAATGCGGGAGCAGGTAACGACTCCCCCACGGAGGAGAGGCGACGATAGGGGCCGTCACCTGATACCCGCCTTCCACCGCGCCTCGGGGTACCACCGTATGAACCTGCCCGCCGGGGGCGTGATGCCGTACGCCCGGCTCCCGGGCTTCAACGTCGGTTCGGTCGTCGTCACCACGCGCGTCCCCGTCCCGGTCGTGGTCCCGCCGGAGCCGAACCGGGTGCCGATGTACGACCCGGGGTCGCCGATCGCGTACCGTTTTCCGATGCCGAACGCCGGCCCGACAGCAACTGGCGCCACCACGGTCGGGGGGGGCGTCCCCTCCGGGTTCACAGGAGCGACGATGGCCGGTATCGAGGTCACGACCGGGATGGCGGTCACGATGCGGACCGGGGAGGAGGTCGGATAGGAGGAGGGGGGAGCGGTGGCATCCCTGGGGTCGGGGCCCTGCGCCGGTGGCGAGCCCGCCGGCACGGTCACCGGGACCAGGAGTGTCGGCGCCGGCGTCGGGTCCGTGGCCGGTAACGATGTCGGCACCGATGGGACCACGCCGCCCAATGGCGTCCCGGTGGCCGTCGGCATGACCGTGCTCGGGGCCACAGTCGTCGGTTTCCCCGCGGTCGGTACCACCATGGGGACGGTCGTCGTCGGGGCCGGCGACGGGACGGAGACCGTCGGCGCCGTCGTCGGCACCGCCGTCTGGACCGGGGCCGCCAGCCCACCGCCGACGGTGAGGGTGCCGGGGGTCACGGTGACCGGATACATCTCCCCGTTTCGGCCCTGGACACCGATTGTCGGGTCGGCGACGATCGTGATGCCGGTGGTTCCCGTCGCCGTGCCCCGGACCGTCAGGGTGGCGAGAGTGATCCGCGTGCCGCCCAGGGGGACCATCTGCGACAGGTCGACGCTCTGCATGGTGACCTGGCTCGCGGGGAGCTGCGACACGGACTTCAGGGAGGCCCATTCGGGAAAGGCCACGGAGGCGATCGTGGCGACCGAGGGATTGGTCAGGCTCACAGAGACCCGGTAGCCCGAGAGCCCGCCCGGTGCCGAGTCGAGGACGATGGGTATCGATACCGCCTCGGTCACCGGATCGACCTGGTACGTACCCGCGCCGAGGTTCACCGCGCCGGCCCCGTACACGATGGCGCAGAGGCAGACGAAGGCCAGCGCGAGTACGAACGATCGTCGGGGGTGGATGCAGGACCGGCAAGGCATACTCAAGCTGCAGGTAGTGGCTAACGATAAACGTTGCGCTCGTTTCCCGAAGTCCCGCGAGCCCCCGGCGAGGGCTCGAGCAATGGCACGAGGATGTCTATTTATCTCCCCTCAGCCAATCAGGGCGGAAGGGATCATGGAACTCGTTGCAGTCGCCGCCCTGCTGATCGCATTCGCGTTCACATTCACCAACGGGTTCCAGGACGCCGCTGCCATCGCCGCGACGCTCATCGCCTCGCGTTCGGCCACCCCCCGTCAGGGGATCGTGCTCGTCGCCTCGATGAACGTGCTGGGCGCCATCCTGGGGGGCAGCGCGGTCGCGTTCACCCTCTCGGGGCTGATCGAGGTGACCGAGCCGGCCCAGACCCTCGTCGTGCTCCTCGTCGCGCTCGCGAGCGCGAGCGCCTGGAACATCGCCACCTGGTGGAGGGGACTTCCCTCGTCCTCGACCCACGCGCTCATCGGGGGTCTTGTCGGGGCCGCCGTGGCCGGGACGGGGCTCCGGTCCGTCAACTGGGGGTTGGCGGAACTCACGAGTCCGGTGCCAGAACTCGACGGCGTCGTCAAGGTCATCATCGTTCTCGTCGCCTCGGTGGCGATCGGCCTCGCGGGGGGGTACGCGGTGCAGCGGGGTCTGGCCGTGCTGCTGCGAAACGCCCGCCGCCGCATTGCCCGGCGCCGGATCGTCGCCTCGAACTGGGCGGCGGCTCTCGGCATGGCCTTCTTCAACGGGGCCAACGATTCGCAGAAACTGCTCGGGGTCGTGGCGCTGGTCCTTCTGGCCTCGGGAGAGACGGCCACGCTCGAGGTCCCCCTCTGGGCCCGGGCGGGCGCGGCGCTCCTCCTCGGGCTCGGGACCCTCGGAGGGGGGTGGCGGGTCATGAACACCCTCGGCCACCGCATCTTCAGCGTCGCGCCGGTCCACTCGCTCTCGTCGCAGGTCTCGTCCGGGGTGACGATCGCCATCTCGACCATCGCAGGCGCACCGGTCTCCTCGTCACATATCATCACGACCTCGGTGATCGGGGTGGGCGTGGCCGAGAACCCCCAGCGGCTGAACTGGCGGGCGGCGAACGAGGTCGTGATCGCGATGGTGACCACGATACCCGCCACGGCCGCCCTAGCCGCGATCGTCATCCTCCTCGTGGGACCGCTTCTCGGGATGTGAACGACCATGACTGATACAGAAAATCCACGGGACCGGGGCACGCCCCGGCGGCTTCTCGACCGGATCTTTCCGATCGAGCACGACTTCCTGCAGATGCTCAACGACCAGGCGGCGCAATCGCTCGCGGGCGTCGAGGCCTTCGTCGCCTGGCTCGACACGGACTGCACGGGAAGCCTGGAGGAGATCCTCGGGATCGAGCGTGACCTGGACGGCATGCGCTACCATCTCGAGGAGACGATGGTCGATGCCTTCTCCACGCCGTTCGACCGCGCGGACCTCTACAGCCTCTCACGGCAGATGGACTACATCGTGAACTTCTCTGCCGAGACGGCACGGGAGATGCACGCCTTCGGCGTCGCTCCCGACGATGCGATCCGGCAGATGGGCGGGCTGCTGCTCGAGGGCACCCGTACCATCGTCGAGGGAGTCAGTGTCATGACGACCGACGAGCAGCGCGTGCGGGACTGTATTCACACGGGCCGGGATATCCTTCACCGCATGGAGGACGCCTACATCGAGGGTCTCGCGGCGGTCTTTCGCGGGACCGATGCGATGGAGGCCCTCCGGCGCCGGGAGGTCTACCATCACCTGCGCGACGGCGGACGGGCCCTGCGGAGCACGCTCGATGTCCTGCACCGGGCCGTCGTCGGGCTGAAGTAAAAAGGGGGACGGGGCCGGTCAGCGGATGCCCATCGCCCAGCGCTGGGCCGGGTACCACCGCTGGAACTGCCGCGTCGGTGGTACGAGCGGGTTGCTCGTGACCTCGTCCTGCGAGCCGCCGGGTCGCTGGGACCCGGTCGTGACCTGCGACCGGGAGGTGGTCAGGCCGGGACCGGTCAGGCCGGGGCGGAGCGCGTAGCGCTTCGCGCCGAAGATCGAGCGTGTTGGCGACGCCGCCGGCGCGAGCGTGACGGGGGCCTGGATCGGCGCCGCGGTGACGACCACGGTCGGCGCGGGCGTGGGCGTCTGGATCGGGGGTGCCGTGGGGACGAAGACCGTCGGCGTCGGGGTCGGCGCGGGCGTCACGGGGGTCTGGACGGCCGGAGTGATGATACCGGTCGAGATGAGCGCGTTCGCCCAGCGCTGGGCCAGCTGGATCTCGCCATCCGTGTTCGGGTGGACGCCGTCCTCCTGATCGAACTGCGCCGCGGACCATGCCGTGTTCATGTCCACGATCACGATCGGGGAGGCGACCGTGGTCGTGCGCTGGGCGTAGCCGACCAGCTCCTCGTTATAGTCGTAGAGCCCGTTGTTGGTATTTCGGAACTCGTCGCCGGTGGGCGAGATCAGGGCGAGCAGGATCCGCACGTTCGGGTTCTTCTCGCGAAGCGAGGTCACGATGCGGCCGACGTTACCGATGCGGTCCTTCATCGCCACCGGGTGCAGCACGTCGTTCGTCCCGATGTAGAGGAGGACGACGTCGGGCGTATTGCTCACGAGGATCCGGTCCATGTCGTCCGCCAGCATCTGAGTGGTATAGGCAGAGTATCCGTCATGGTCCTGGTCGAACATGAACTGCTGGAAGTTCGGCTCGGTCGTCGAGCCGACGAAGTCCACGTCGTAGCCGCCGTTGCGGAGCATGTTCCAGAGGTAATACCGGTAGCTCGGATACGGTGAGTTCGAATCGAGACCACCACGGGTGATCGAGTCGCCGATCGGAGCAATCTTCACCGTGGCGTCCGCGTGCTCTGTTCCGGCGGCGATGGCACCAGTACAGGCGATAACGACCATTGCGAGAAGAAAGACGTTCAGTTTCATGCAGTTCTACCCTTTCGTAATGAATTGTGATCGGCGTCAGGAGAGAGGCCGGCGGAGATCAGCTGTCCTGATGATATAAACCCAGAGCAAATTTATGGATTTCGATCGGTCTGGCGATCGTTGCTCTCTCCCGGCATGCAATCCGCGCTGCGCTCTCTCGAGCGCGGGATGGCTGGAGAAACAACGCGAAAAAGAGGGGTGGTTGGGGTTACTCTCTGCGGAGGACGAGGACCGCGACCGCGCCGAGCCCAACGAGAGCGACGACCGCACCGAACCCGGGTGTCGGGGTCGGGGTGGCCGTGGCCGTGTCGTTACCCGCCGTGGTCGCCGTGCCGGCCGTCGTGCCGTTGGCCGTGGTCACGTTCGCCGTGACGTTGTTCGTCGGGGCGACCGTGGTCTCGGT
>Ga0255341_1000646_pt1 | contig 55859 bp, 46 predicted proteins | sample wastewater_treat_8_FD_192418 | JGI IMG/M metagenome (GOLD analysis project Ga0255341, IMG submission 192418) | Wastewater microbial communities from Lulu Island WWTP, Vancouver, Canada - plant12 | ecosystem: Engineered > WWTP > Wastewater > Unclassified | place: Canada: Vancouver, British... | reverse complement strand
CCTTTTACCTGCTTCAACAGAGCCCCTGTCAGAAAATCCATATAGTTTTGCCGGATTGGTGCTTGCCATCATGAAGGCATCTGAGAGTGAACATCCCGTGATATTCATCAGGTTTGCCACCCCGTCCTTTATCGGTGATGCGGATCCATAAACAATGTCCTGACCGGCATACTTCAACATGCCTTCCCCTGTCAGCTCAACCTGATCACCGTAATCAGTCTTATAATTACCCGGTTGCAGTGAAGCATATTTTGTAACATCCGAAGCTATTATTGTTCCTGAAGGCCCTTTTACCTTATAAAAGACATTTATCTCTTCAGGTCTGAGGTTGAATTTGTCGCATACAAGGCTCGCCAGCAAACGATCATCCGACAACTGTGGCCACAAGGGATTTTCACTTTTACGTATATTTTCAGCAAGTCCGCTCCCGATATTAGTAGCTATCTTCGCCCCCCTCTCAATTGCCTCAGAGATAATTGCTGAAGAAGCGTTATGGTTTCCAAGTGCAACAACTATCCCGCCGGAAATACATTTATCAATGAATTCCATTGCTCCTTCAAGTTCCGGTGCAAGAGTAACCTGAAGTATGCTGCGTCCGGATGATTCATACAGGTCATGAAACTCCTGCCAGTCAGGTTTTTTAACATACTTAAGGGGGTGTGTACCCCTGTATCCGTCAACAGGTGATATGTACGGTCCTACCATATGAAATCCCGGAATAGATCCCAACAGTGAAGGTTCATCCTTCATGTGAGCCAGTGCAACAATATTCTTTTTTATTAATCCGGGGTCATTTGTATTAATTACAGGGAGAAAGGTTGTAACTCCTGTTCTCCAGATAGCATAGGTTGCGTTTCTTATACCTTCAGCTGTCAGTTCGGAATTACCGGTTGAAAAAGAAATACCTGCAAACCCATTTACCTGATTGTCAATAAAGCCTGGAGCAATTATCAGAGGCTGAGTGCCTTTCGGCAGCTTATTCATTCTCTTTACATCTTTTATAAGGCCATCCCGGATCGTTATTGACACAGGCTGCATGTCTGTGTATAGAAGCCCATAGATCTTCTCCTGACCGTATGTTAAAAAAGGCGAATAAATTAAAAATGCCGTCAGGCAGATCCTGGAAATATTGTTTCTCAAAAACTGGATTACATTCACTTTAATATCAGGATTTTATTTAACTATTTTTAGATGAAGATGTTTTAAAAATAGTATAATCCTGTGAGATGCCGGTTTTAAGTTTTAAACAAAAACAGCATAATTATTCCACAATCGTAAAAAAAATCTGACCCGGAATGGTAAAAAATGGATCAAACCCTTAATTGCTGAATTCAATCCTGATTCCAATAATCTGTTATTACAGCAGTTTTGACGGTTTTCTTATTATCAGTCATCTTTCAGAACGAAACCATCTGATCTTCAACATTTCAACGCCTTATCGTCTCACCCTGATCCTGATCGCTCCATCTACCGGTTTCTCCGAAACAACTATCACATAACCTCCTCCGCAGCCCGATGTTGTCGCTCCCGGATAATTCGGAAAATATTTTGTTTCAAGCTCATCCATTACATAATCGGGTACTGAGAGGGGAAGTATCTCCTTCCAGGATAAGATCGTATCAGTCATAGCCTTGCCTAAACCAATAATATCTTTTTTAATTACCGATTCCCAGCATCTGTTTCCCGATTCTCCCAGGGCTGCTATCAGAGGCTTTTCGAGATTCTTAATCCTGAGCGGATCATATCCCATGGGCCGTGGTTCAAGGGGCACAAGGTGCAAAACACTTGTCAGCCAGTCGCAAATATCGGGATCTGTTGTCGAATCTATTTTCTCAGGCCAGTAATCGCCATTGTAAAACAGCCTGTTGATGCCCGGATAAAGAAGCCCGATATGATCCTGCGAACCGGATATATATTTTTTACCGGGAGGGTTTTCAGCTCCGAACAAAAGTTTGGCATTCAATTCATGATCACCGTCAGGATATTTGTCGCCCCAAAGTTTTATTGCAACATTCCTCGAACTTGTTGCCAGCCCTGAACGGTCATTGAAATCCATTGTCGGCCATATCTGGGCAACAACAACAGAGCCCGGAAATATTTCCGATATCCATGGCTGATCAACCCAGCCGCCTGCCAGGCAGAGCCTGTAAGGGAACCTGAGCTCTTTTTTAATACCCGAGCTTGCCCGTACAGGCAAGCCTGGCTCGGGTATACGCTCAAGTATAACATATTCGACTCCAAGTTTTTTACAAAGCTGCTCTTTTTCTTCAGTATGCCCGTCGCTGTTTACAATAAAAATATCAGGTTTCAACCTTTTCATATCAGGTTCAAAATCCAGCATGCCGGAACCTGATGACAGGAATGCATCTTCAACGAACCTGACTGACTTAATTATAAAGAGACGTTCTTCCTGGGAGAAAAAAGGTTTCTTGCCCTTCAGCATGAACAGGTTATCATCTTTTCCAACGCTTACAAACAACCTTCCGTATGAAGCAGCTGTCTTCAGAAATGCTATGTGTCCACCGTGCAACAGATCAAAGCAGCCGCTTACAAGTACCATTTTATTCTTCATCCCAACGGCCTGTTTACCTGTTAAACCTTTCCCTGTTTTTTTTGCTTTCCTGACTACCCGTCATTTGGTCTTTTATCCAGTCATAAGTCTTCTTCATGCCTGTATTCAGAGGAATTGAAGGCTCCCATCCAAGGTATTTTTTAATTAAAGTGTTATCACTGTTCCTTCCCCGTACACCTTTGGGTGCATCAAGGTCATATTTCCTGCCAAGCTTGACACCGGCTATCTCTTCGACAATATCGACAAGGCCGTTAATAGACACCATCTCGCTGCTTCCCAGGTTAATAGGTTCTATAATATTGCTGTACATAATATCAAGAATCCCTTTTATGCAATCGTCGATATACATAAAACTTCTTGTCTGATGACCATCACCCCAGATAACAATCTCCTTGTTTCCAGTAATTAATGATTCAATTACCTTACGGCAAATAGCAGCAGGAGCTTTTTCCCTGCCTCCGTCGTATGTTCCATAGGGACCGTAAACATTATGAAAACGGGCAACCCGGGTTATCAATCCGAAATCTTCCATGAAATGCCGGCACATGCGTTCGCTGAACAGCTTCTCCCAGCCATAGCCATCTTCGGCAAGAGCGGGATAGGCATCAGACTCTTTCAAGCCGGGATTATTGGGATCCGTCTGTTTCTCTCCATTATATACACAGGCTGAGGAAGCATAGAAAAACCTGTTAATGCCACAATCCCTCGATGCTATCAGAAGGTGGGTATTAATTAACACGCTTATCATACAGGCAGCTTTGTTATTCTCAATGAATCCCATTCCGCCCATATCGGCAGCCAGATTGAATACTTCATTGTAACCATTAACAGCCTTATAGCAATTTTCCCTGAGCCTGAGATCAAGCGCCAGATTATCAGCTTCCGGGAAAAGCTGGTACCATTCATTCAATGGTTTAATGTCAATAGCCCTGACCTTATGACCATTCTTCAGTAACTCTTTTACCAGGTGACCGGCAATAAAACCACCCGCTCCGGCAACAACAATTTTTTGCATATCAAATAAGAAATAAATATTATAACTTTATATATCCTGAAGTTTCACAGCATCCTGCTCTATGATAAGTGTATTGTTTACACTTTAACAATTAATAAGCTATTTGATTTCCTTAAAAGCTTTCCGGAACTGATTTAAGCAGATTTACAATTCCATCTTAATCAGGCAATACGATGTAATCGGCAGCTTGAAGGAACTCAATGCTTTTCTGACAGCTTGTGAACTGATCAAAATTATATCTTTCAACTTCCACAATGCCGTATTTCATTCCTGACATCTCTTTTTCAGCCCAGATTGATTCAAAATCCATCATACCGCTTGCCCCGATCTCTTCTTTATCCTTGATATGCCAGTGCTCAAACCTCCCCGGATATTTTCTGAAATAATCGACAGGATTCTTTCCTCCCACGACACACCAGTACAGATCAAGCTGAAACATAACTTTTGAAGGATCGGTATTTTGAAGCATGAAGTCATACATGACTGTGTCGCCATGAACTGTAGAGAATTCGCGGTCGTGATTATGATAGCCAAAACGGATTCCTTTGGCATTGCATTTTGCACCAACTTCATTAAAATAATCGCACCATTTCTTAAGATTTGCTATACTCTGATAGGCTGATCTGCCCATTGACGGCTGGACGATATATTTGGCTCCGACAGCAACATGAGCGTCAATACACCGGTCCCACCACGCCATAGTTTCTTCATAATTTTCTGCTGTTGGCAGTTCACGGCTTGTGTGAGAACTGATTACTTTCATACCATTCTTTTCACACAGGGCTTTAAAATCTGCCGGTTCCATATTGTAGAATTTACCATCCCTGTAACCAGCAGGCTCAACAAAAGTATAACCCATATCAGCTACTTTTTTGATGGCTGCCGGAACATCTCTGTTTATTGAATCACGGATCGAGTATAACTGCAATCCAATATTTTTCTTTTTTACCGTACTGCAGGAATCTGCAGAAAACACAGCAATACATGAAAGGCACAAGATGCCTGCAATAAAAAGATGGCTTGCTTTTTTCATAAGTCGAGGGGTTAAAGTTTTGGGAAATATACTAAATTATTTTTCACGACATTTATTGTCTGTAGCAAAATCCGGAAAAACATGTCATAAACAAGATGTGATTTCCTCAAATACACAGCTGTTGTGCCGGAAAATATGGTGCGATAATAGTTTCCGAGCCTCTTAACAAGGCTGAATCAAATATCGGAGGTCCTGAAATAGTGAAAGCTGTTGGCAAGAAGCGGGGACAAAAAGAGAAAGACAAACGAATTAACACGGAACCCGGATTTTTGATAAACATCCCCTATTGAGACATAAATAAAAGCTATCCTTATTCAGACACCTTCTTCACAAGGACTAAGATCTTCAAATTGCCTGTTTTTTAAGGCTTTCCGACACATTCACAGTTTGAAAATCTCCATTTTTTACGTAATTTTACAGTCCTTATTTATACTCCGTCTTCGCCCAGACTAAAGTGGATACCATGTATATTAAATGCTGAATATTATGAATGCTTTTGACTACTTTTTCGAAAACACCGCCGGTCTCAATAAAGAATTCCTTGTGGGAAAGGAAGAGATAACATACAGTCAGTTATATTCCGACTGTATCGATATTGCCCGCAAACTCCGAAAGAATATCGGACAGAATAAGAATATTATTCTAATGTCGGTAAATAATCTCTTCTTTCTGAAAACATATCTGGCTATAATAAAATCCGGTAATGTCTGTATTCCTCTCGATCCGAATATTGAAAAAGAAAATTTTCATTACATACAGAAGATTACCAAGCCTGATCTTATCTTCCTCACTCATGATGTTAAGAACAGGCTGGAATTAAAATCCGGGAAACTCATATTCCCCGATACTATTCCTGCAAACAACTTTAAGGAACATCTGAATATCGATGAAGAATTCGACAGGGAAAGATGTGCGGAGATCATTTTCACATCCGGATCGACAGGAAAACCCAAAGGAGTGATAATTTCACATAAGAACCTTATAGCAAACACTTCCTCCATCATTGAATATCTAAAGTTGACATCTGATGACAGGATGCTTGTGGTTTTACCATTTTACTACTGTTATGGTTTGTCCTTGTTACATACTCATCTCAGGGTGGGAGGATCGATAGTGTTCAATAATTCATTTATATTCCTTGGAGGAGTCTTAAGGAGTCTGCGTCAATATAATTGTACAGGATTTGCCGGAGTGCCGACACATTTCCAGATACTCCTGAGAAAATCAGACTCATTCAAGACAACAAAATTTCCGGATCTGAGATATGTCACCCAGGCAGGGGGCAAACTTGCTCCAATTTTCATTGATGAGTTCAGGGCATGTCATCCGGAGATAAGTTTCATTATCATGTATGGTCAGACTGAGGCAACGGCAAGGCTATCGTGGCTTCCGCCTGAACTCTGGGAGACCAGGAAAGGTTCAATGGGAAAAGGAATTCCGGGAGTAGAACTAAAAGTAGTTAATGAAAAGGGAGAAAGGATCAAGCCGGGAGAGATCGGCGAAGTGATAGCCAGGGGGGACAATATTATGACAGGCTATTTTGCCGATGAGGAAGGAACAAAAAACGCCATCAGGGATGGATGGTTGTATACTGGCGATCTGGGCACTGTGGATGAAGACGGATATATCTATTTGACAGCCAGGTCAAAAGAGATAATTAAAGTCCGTGGCAAACGTATCAGCCCTAAAGAGATTGAAGCTGTGATACTCGAGATCCCACAGGTCATAGATTGTTCTATTGAGGGAATTGAAGATGAGATAGAGGGTGAAACACTGAAAGCAACAATTGTAATTAAGAATGATCCTGCCAATCCTGTCACAAAAGAATCAATAATCGAACATTGTTCTAAACGGCTGGCACTTTTCAAGGTACCTCAGGTGTATGAGCTTAAGGAGGAAATGACAATCAGTGCTACAGGCAAGAAAATAAAAAAAGTATAAATTTGATTATTAAATATTTTTATACTCACTTTGCAAGTGTAAAAAACCAGGATTTAAATGATACCTATATGAAAACTTATCTGCTCAAATCTATGGCAACCGCATTAAGCATCCTTCTGTTAAGTTCCTGCTCCAACAGCAGGGATGAAAGCACTGATTATAATATACTTTTCCTGCATCACAGTACAGGGCAAGTAATATGGAAAGGGAAAACAACATCGTTTTTTGTAAGAGCTGCAAGAAAAGTAAGCAGAAGGCTGGGAAACCTGTTATCCGGAAAAGCTGCCCTGCCAGGCATGTTTGAAGATTACAACAAAGAAAAAGGAACCGGATATGCAATTGAAGATCTGGAATTTCCAAAAATATCACCTTATGGATGGAATAATTTCCCCTATGATTATTACAATATCTGGGTAAAACATGCTGGTGAAAAACCCTATATGAAAGAGCCAACTCTTGAAATGCTGACAAGAAATAATCATTTGATTATTTTCAAGCATTGCTTTCCGGTCAGTAATATTAAAGCTGATATAGATTCTGCAGATATTGATTCAGACATCAAAACATTATCGAATTACAAGATCCAGTATCTTGCATTGAGAGACAAACTTCAGGAATTTCCCGAAACAAAATTCATTGTTTTCACCGGAGCAGCTCAGGTAAAATCAGCTGTCACAGAAGAAGAAGCTCTCAGAGCAAAAGAATTTTTCAACTGGGTAGTAAATGAATGGGATATGCCTGATGATAATATATTTATCTGGGATTTTTATCAGTTACAGACAGAAGGTGATCTGTATTTTAAAGATGAATATGCTGTATCAGCTTCAGATTCACATCCTAACGGTTCATTTGCCGGCAGAGTGGGGAAACTGTTCTTTAGCAGGATAATTGATGTCATTGAGAATAATGGAATGAAAACCGCTCTTACGGGAGAAAAGTTATAACATCATTTATCATTCTCCATCCCATCCCGCAAGCCGTGCCATCATCCACCACATGGCTTTAGCCAGTCTGACAGCACCGGCAGACCCGATATGGCCTATTTTCTCATCTCCAAGATTCGTAGGCGTTATTGATGGATAAGTATTTCCGTTCCAGGTTCTTGTTGTAAGGCTGCCGTCATCGTCGTAACACAGTATATCTGAATAGTCAAACAATACTCTTTTCATATCTTTCTTAACATATTCCCTTATGTGCTTCTGCTTCAGGTAAGCCTGATAGCCTTTCTCATCCTTGTAATAGGTATCTACCGGCGGTGTTGTGAATATTACATGTGTTTTATAACCATTTGCAGTACAATAGTCAATATATGCCTGTGTAGCATGGAGATAAGTATCCATACATACACTGTTTCCTGTAACTGAAAAATCATCTGCATCAAGCCCCCAGCATTTATTCCCTTCAGGGCCTCCTACAGTGGAACCACTCCAGCGAACACCGTAAACAGGGTCTGCTTTATCACTCGTCGAACCATAAGTATCATCCCAGCACCACCCAAAAGCAAAAACAGAAATATCATGTCCATTTGTATTACAATAAGTAAGTCCGTTTTTTGTCCGTTCTATAGCAGTGGCACTTGTAAACCAGTCCTCCTCTCCATAACCATAGACCCAGCCTGTAGTTCTGCCAAGGTCGCCCCAGGTAGCTCTGCTTACCCTCATATACTGGTCGGAAAAGGGCAGTGGCGTACCTCCTTCAGTTACAGCGACTGCAAACCTGCTGTCAGATTTGGATAACAGATCCAGTCCTGTTCTGATCGCTTCAGAATGTGATTCGCCTGCATAAACAAGCCACATTTGCTTCACCTTATCTATATACTCCTGTGGTATATCATCAAACTTGTCAACCACAGTATGATCAGCTATGATTTGCCCTTCAGGATAATCTTCTGGTTCAACATAGCCATTCTTATCTTCACAGGAGACAAAAAAAGAAAAGGAAACAATCAAAATAACCTTAGTAATTTGTGATAAGCTGTATCTCATGTCATTAACAAGCATATATAATATCAAAAGTAAAAATACAAATTTAATTCTATCACTACGATTTTGTTTATGAACAGTATTTAATCAAAAAGCAACCATTCTTTATCAAACCTGATGATTAACATTAATCAAAACCACCCCACAAGCTATTGGCTATATGTATTTTTTATTCTTTTTTGTATCGCTTCAAGAACAAAACATTTCTGCTCCTCAGTCATATTGGATCCTGATGGCAAGCAAAGTCCTGTATTAAAAAGGCTTTCCGAGACACCGCTCAGATATGCAGGATACGAGGAAAACACCGGCTGAAGATGCATAGGTTTCCAGAGAGGCCTTGTTTCTATATTTTCCTTTTCAAGCTCAACCTGAAGTCTTTCCCTGGTAATACCGGTTTTGTTTGCATCAATGGTCACTGTTGTCAGCCAGCGGTTTGAAAAATAAGCATCAGTAGGTTCTTTTAAGAACTCTATTCCCTGATAAGAGGAAAGACTCTTTAAATAAAAGTCATAATTAGCCCTTCTCTGTTGGATTCTTTCGTCCAGCACTTCCATTTGTCCCCTGCCGATACCTGCAAGCACATTACTCATACGGTAATTATAACCTATATGACTATGCTGGTAATGAGGAGCTTTATCCCTGGCCTGAGTGGCCAGAAATCTGGCTTTGTTTATCATAGCTTCGTTATCGGAAGCCAGGGCGCCGCCTCCCGAAGTGGTTATTATCTTATTACCGTTAAAAGAAAACACACCGAAATCACCAAATGACCCTAATGACTTCCCTTTATATTTACTTCCCAGGGCTTCGGCTGCATCTTCAATCACCGGAATGCCATATTTTCCCGCAACCGCCATTATATCATCCATATTTGCAGGCATCCCATATAAATGCACGACAATTATTGCCTTTATACTTTTAGCCTTCGCCCCTTGTCTTTTGTCTTTAATCGCTTTTTCAAGCAACTCAGGATCCATATTCCATGTTTCCTTTTCACTGTCTACAAAGACAGGTGTGGCATGCTGGTAGACTACAGGATTCACCGTGGCCGAAAATGTAAAGGACGGAACTATCACCTCATCTCCCGGGCCAACTCCCAGAAGAATGATTGCAAGGTGAATAGCTGCAGTCCCTGAACTCAGGGCAGCCACATGACCGCATCCGGTGTAACGCACAAGATCAGTCTCAAAATTATTTACATTCGGACCAAGAGGAGCTATCCAGTTGGTATCGAAAGCTTCATCTATGTAAGCCATTTCCCTTCCCGACATATGCGGACTGGAAAGGTATATTCTCCTACTGTTTCCGGTCATAAAAAACAATAAATTATATTATCTAAAAAATATTTCTATTAAATCATAATACTTTTCGTTTAAATCAAATTATCAAAAAGACAGAAATCATTCAGCTCTGAATAGATAGAATTATCATTAAACGTAACGCCCATTTTATTATCAGACAATTCGAGGGAAAAATACTGATCTTTTTGCTGTATTTTACAGGTTGAAGCTGCCAACAATTGTATAAAACTCATTATTGAAGAATTTTTAAGAGTTCTATTGTGAATTTCAAGGCTCCAGTTTCATTGAGATGAGATAGTCCTACCCAATCTTTATTCTCATTAATAAATGAACAAAATTCTTGATTATTCAAATTATATAGCAAAGCAGAATACCCGTTAACAAAGTTAATCGTGCGAGGTCCTATTTCTGTCAGGTTTTGTTTTTCCTTTACACCAGGCATTTCTATAATGATTAATTCTATACCATTCTGAGTACATAATTTTGCTATTTCACCAATCCAATATGATAATTCAAATTCTTTTAAATCCAAATTCAATATGTCATAATCTGTTTTATCTGAATTAACTCTTGGCGACTTCACCTGACCAAAAGACATTTTTGTTTTTCTATGTCCACTACTCAGTATTTTTTTCAAAAATTCCACTCCAAACCAACGTAAACTTATTATTGGAATATCGTTTAGAACAAATTTATGTGACTTCATTGTTAAATCAACAACAGGATGGATATATTCAGTTTGTTCGTCCAAAAATGAGTTTAAGCCAAGTATAACATATTTTGGTTTTTTAGAATATCTTACCAGGTATTCATTTAATTGAACATAGCTGGTCTTTAAAGGATTGCCATGCAAAGCAAGGTTATAGGATTTCATTAAATGCTCAGTTAGAAATTCAGTATCTATTCCATATTCAGGCAGACTGGAACCCAACACTAATAACTCAAAATCTGGATTAACAAAATTCAGAGATTCAAGTCTTTTTTTGAAATCCCAATCAGTAAGCATTAAAATACCGAGGAATAAGGTGTTATAAAGAATAAACAACACACAAAAAAATGATAAAAAAAAGAAAATCTTCTTAACAAATTTTTTCATAATTAAAAATTGGCATAAATAAATTGGCCAGGTTTACCAAGATTAGCACTGATAATTATTTGTATAATTATTAAACAATATATTGTCCACCTGAAAAACATATATTTTTTACCATCCCTCCACCATATCTGTTTCAAATTGACATATACAGCTCCAAAATCGTTTTCAATTAATTCCAACAAAAAAATAGCTGGTATATAAATTAAAAGCATAAAAGGTGCTGAACTAATTTCATTGATAAGTATAAGAGTACCTTTGATTTTTACCAGTTTTGAAAAGATAATAGATACCGAACTGATATCCGGCGAAAAGAAGAAAACGAGAGATATAGAGTAAAAGAAATATGTCAGCATCCGGCTAATCCAGACTTTAATAGATACAGGAGCTTTTGAAAACAATCTCAACCTCCATTTTTTTGTAAAGAATTCGTAAATTATAGCAAAGGCCTGAACAAATCCTAAGACCATAAAGGTCCAACCGGCTCCATGCCATACTCCAAACAATATCCAGGTAACAAGTAAAGCAGTTACAGAAGCATAAATACCCCATCTTCTGAATTTAAATGCAGTTTGTTTAAAAACATAATCATTAAACCAGGACGAAAGAGACATATGAAATCTCCTCCAAAAAGTAGTCATGTTTTCTGAAAAAAAAGGACGATTAAAATTAGGGAGGAGTTCAATACCATAAGTTCTAGCAAGACCTCTGGCAATGTCTGTATATCCGGAAAAGTCGAAATACAGGTATATTGGTCCGATAAGAAGTAATATCCAGGCTGCATATCCGTTGATTGAATTCAAGTCAGAATAAGCATTTATCACATAAGGAGCCAATTGATTTGCTATAACAATTTTTTTGAAAAACCCAAACAGCATAATTCTAAATCCTTTTGATACTTGTCCTTCATTAAATTTTTTATTAACTTTTAGTTGAGGAAGGAAATGATTTGAACGTTCAATTGGACCTGATAAGTATTTTGGATAGAAAGTAATATATAAAATAAAATCCTGTAATTTTTTTTCTGGCTTTTCCCAACCCATTTTAACATTGATCAAATATCCTATACCCTGAAGTGTAAAAAATGAAACTCCAACAGGGATTATAATTTCTGATATCTTCAATATAAAATCAGCATTAACATTTATAAGACTGAATAAGGGACTAAGTGTAAAATCAGCATACTTAAGTATAATGAGCTGGATCAGATTAAGTACAAGTCCTGTTCTGAAAAGATGTTTTTTATATGCAGAACCAGGCATTTTCAGTCCGATAAAATAATTTACCAGAGAATATGCGATGACATATATTAAAAGATTCAGACTAAAACTTGCTATGAAAGCACAGCTCAGCAGAGTCAGAAAGATTATTCTGTATTTATTCTTAAGAAGGTAAAAAACAAAAACAGATAAAAGCGACAGGGCAATAAAATAAATAGATATAATATCCATATATAATAATTATTAGATCCTCTTAAAATCAGACAAAACAACAATATTCACATAACCATATGATCAGTTATGATAATCTGCAATATCGGGTTATTTTCACATTTCCAGAATAAAAAAATTAATACACAATGTAACAAACAAATACTTTCAACGTTAAATATGCAATGTTTACAAAAGAAAATATGCTGTTTGTCAAAAATACTGGAATAAAAAAAATTTTTCTTATAAGTCTGTTTTTTCTCTCCTGGTCATGTCTTATGGCAAAGACCTATTATGTCGCGCCTCCAACTGCAACTCCTGCAGGAAACGACAATAATCCGGGCACAAAAGACAAACCCTGGGCAACATGGGGAAAGGCTTTTAATTCTGGCTCATGGGGCACAACACCTGCTGTGAATCCGGGGGATACTGTATATTTTAGAGGAGGTATATATTACAAAAACCTTTCAGCAGAAAATGATTGGTTTTTCTATCCAAATGTAAGTGAAGGCGGGACTGGTTATGAAATATCAAGAGATGGTACTGCCGGGAATTTGATCAAATATTGGGCATACCCAGACGATGTTGCTAATGGGAATTACCCCATTTTAGATTGTTATAATGCTTATAGTACCGTATATACTCGATCATCATCAAGATATTGCTGGGGTATATATAGTGAAGATGTTAATTATGTGCATCTAAAAGGGCTTCGTGTAAGAAATGTACGACAAGTAATGCCTCATACTATAAGTGCTTTCGGAATCCAGATAACTGGTAATGGAACCATAATTGAGAATTGTGTTTCATATAATATCTGGGGGACTGGGTTTAGAGTTGGTGGCGGAACTGGCGGAACGATAAATATAATGAATTGTGACGCTCATCATTGCTGTGATTCATTAAGTACAGAATTACCGGGTAATGATGGATATGGATTTGTAGTGCAAGATGTAGGAGGCAGTGCGTATTTTAATGGTTGTAGAGCTTGGAATTGTGGTGATGATGGTTATATGGCACTTAATTCATACGAAATATTTAATGATCAATATGTTGAATATAATAATTGTTGGAGCTTTCGTAATGGTATGCTACAAGGAGGGGGGTCGGGATTTAAAATGGGCTGGATTGCTTATACTAATGGAAACCTGAAACGTACATATACAAACTGTATTGCAGCTTATAATAGATGGAATGGTTGGAAAACCAATGACTATTATTCAAATACCGCTGCTATTTTCTCTAATATATATAATTGTACAGCATATCATAATGGATGGCAGGGAGGGGTTGAATATGTTTCCGGTGGATTTGAAATACATAATGTGCCAACTGATAAAGATGAAAATGAATTAAAACGCAATTTAAGAAATAATATAGCTTATGATAACGAAGGTAAAGCTGTAAGGCTTGGTAATGGTGCATTATATTCTCATGACCACAACAGTTGGGATATACCAATAACTCTGACAAATAATGATTTTGTAAGTCTTGACAGCACCGGAATTTCAGGTCCCCGTAAACCTGATGGCTCACTTCCCGATCTGAATGGCTTTCTGAAATTAAAAGCCGGTTCAAAAGCAATAGATGCAGGTGTTGATGTAGGTCTGCCTTATTTCGGTAAAGCACCTGATCTGGGAGCTTATGAATATAAGCCGGAAGAGATTATAAATCAATATCCTGTAATCTCAATAACATCTCCTGAATCAGGTGATGTATTCACCACTCCGGTAAATATTACCATCACTACAAATGCTTCCGACCCTGATGGCAATATTGCCAAAGTTGAGTTTTTCAACGGATCAGTTAAAATAGGTGAAAAGACATCGGCCCCATGGTCTTTTACATGGTCAAATGTGCCGGAAGGGACATATAATATCTCAGCAGTGGCCACAGATAATCTGAACGCCAAAACTCCTTCCGCAGCGGTAAAAATAACAGTTAATCAAGCCCCCCGGGTTACAAACCAAGCGCCTTCCGTATCCATAGTAAAACCTGTTGCCGGAGCAGTATTCACTTCTCCGGCAACAATAACAATAAGCGCCGATGCAACAGATAACGATGGACTTATAAGCAAAGTGGAATTCTTTCATGGTACTACAAAACTTGGCGAGAAATCATCATCCCCATGGACATTTAACTGGAATAACGTTCCTTCAGGAAGCTATTCCTTAACAGCAAGAGCCACCGACAACTCAGGTTCGAAAACCACATCTTCAGCAGTAAATATCACTGTGCGTGCATATCCGGTAATATCAATCACATCCCCTGTTTCCGGAAGCTCATTTACAGCTCCTGCAAATATTACCATTGCTGCAAATGCCTCCAATCCCGACGGGAGTATTACCAAAGTCGAATTTTTTAACGGGACAAGCAGTATTATTTCACTTAGTGCTGCGCCCTGGACCTTTACATGGAATAATGTCGCTGCCGGTACCTATTCACTGACCGCCGTTGCAACTGATAACTCAGGATTAAAAACCACTTCAATTCCAATTACTTTGACAGTAAAAGACTCCCCCCCTCCTGTTACTAATCATCCTCCGGTCATAAGCATCTTAGATATAAGGCCCGAGACATCATTTTTTGCACCAGCTAAAATAACGATTAGCGCCACTGCGACTGATCCCGACGGATCGGTCTCCAGTGTGGAATTCTTTAACAAGACTACAAGTCTTGGAGTGATCACTTCAGCACCCTGGTCTATTGTTTGGAATGATGTCCCTGAAGGAAATTATTCAATAACTGCTGTCGCTACTGACAATCTTGGAGCAAAAACAACATCTTCAGCAGTTTCGTTAACAATATACAAAAAACCTAATCAGCCACCGCTAGTGTCAATTGTCAGTCCTGTTAACGGACAGATATTCAAAAAAAATGATGAGATCATGATCAATGTAGCAGCTTCCGATCCTGATGGTTCCATTGAAAGAATAGAAATATACGACGGCAGTAAATTTCTTGCTGAGATCAGCTCCTCCCCCTATACATATTCATGGAAATATGCTGAAAAAGGCATCCATACCCTTAGTGCAGTTGCAATAGACAATCTGAATGAATCCACTGTATCTTCACAGGTAAGTATCGAAGTGAAGGTTGCTCAGATTAAGACTGTGAAAAATAAAGACATATTGAATTTATACCCAAACCCGAATGACGGAAATTTCACCGTTGCTTTTAGCAGCTCCGCCGCCCCTGAGGGCCTGGGAGTAATAGACATTGTAAGCGCTGAAGGGAAATCCATTACAAGGAAAATTGTTGGAAATGAAAATACTACAATGACATTCAATCTCTCACATATAAAATCAGGACTTTATATATTAATATATAAAAATAAAGGGAAGATAATTGCAACAAAGAAATTCTTTAAGTATTAATCCCTCAGGATTATGTAATTCATAGTTTGTTTCTTTCAAATAAAAGGAAATTCATTAATTTCATATACTCCAGAATAACTACCTGTATATCTTCCTTACGCTGCCACCATTTTTCAGCATTGAATTTATTGTAAGCACTGGGGATGCTTAAGACAGTGACCGGTGCTTCCATTTCTGAAAATGCTTTTTTAAATATAATTGAAGCTCTTTTTGTATGCCAGGAAGATGTAACCAAAAGTATAGTATCAATATAAATATTTTGTGAAATATAATCCCTTGTAATAAGGGCTTCCGACATGGTACTTTCAACATCACCCGAAAGAATTATTATACTGTCGGGCGGCACATCGAAAAAAACCAATGCATCTTTTGTCTGTGTGGTTTTACTGATAACAGAGAAGCCTCTCTTCTCCAGCTCTATATATGCTCCCATGTATTCTTCGGCAATAAGTATTTTCTCTGCATATCCACTCTGATAAATATCAGCTGCCTGTAATACCCTGTCAGCAATTGAACCTGTCAATAAAACAATTGCATCAGCATTTTCCGGATGATCTTCCTTTATCAGCCACAAACCCGCTTTGTGGCATCCTATAACAGAAATAATTGCTGCTAATAAAAAAAAGATCAATAATGCTTTTAATCTGTAACCTTTCAAATAAGAGAACTATAAAAAGGGTTAGCAATATTTATATTAACGGAGTGTCAGTCCACCGTCTATCTCCTCTTAAAATCTATTATATATTTTATTATTTTAAAACTCTGATCAGAGTATCGCATTTTGCAAAAGGTTGATTATACTTTCTCGAGAATTTATCAAAACAATAGTCTTTGCCTTCAATCCATGTACAAATAGCATCCGGATAATTTGCTCCGGCTACATGTGAAAAAGGATACCCTCCCCCGAATCGTGGGTTCATTTCAAGCAGATAGTATCTGCCATCAGATTCAAATATGTCGCAGTCAAGATTCCCAATATGCCCCAAAGCATTCCCTATACGAAAACCAAGGTCTTCAAGATCTGGCTTATTACGCAGAATAGCCTTGTCGGTCTCCCCGGCACGCATGGCAAGTTTTTCCTTCACATAGACCTGGACACAACGGCCTGAAAAATCATTTAGAATATCCAATCCATATTCCGTCCCATTTATTTTTTCCTGAATAAGTACAGCATTGTCAGGGTCCTGTTTGCTTGCTTCATAAAGGATGCTTCCTGAAATTTTCAGGCAAACAAGCCTGTACGACAGTTCCAACATTTCAAAATTTGCAGGAAACTCTATTCCTACCGAAGCACTTCCCCATCTGGGCTTAACAACTAAAGGGAATCGCAAATTGCCAATCTTTATTTCTTCAATAGCCTTATTCAAAGCCAGATAGGTCTCAGGGAGATCTATTCCCAATTGTTTGCCGAACAAAATTGTTTTGTATTTATCAAAACATATATCAATAACCTTTTCATCAGATATGATCAATTTAACTCCAGCATCATCAAATCGGCTTTTCTCTGCAGCCAGAACCGGGAGTTCCAGATCATTAAGAGAAATAATTGCGTTAACATTCTCACACTTACATATTTCAATAATTATATCAACATAATTTTTTGAATAAACATGCGGCACAACTACAGGTTTATCAGCAATTGCCATAGCAGGAGCTGTTATTTGCATATCCGCAGCCACTATTTTGTCATTTTCATTTAAAGATTCCCTGAAATAATGAAGAAGATAATTGCGTCTGCCTGCACATGTAAAAAGAATATTCATACTTTAATATCTGTCTTTTAACGATATAACATTTTTTAATGGTTTCCCCTGATAAGCTCTGTTAATATTTTCGATAGCATCATCAAGATGAGGAAAACAATTTTCGACATAACCTGCACGATGAGGCGACAATACCAGATTGTCAAGGAGATGATAATCAAATCTGGAAGATGGAAAAACTTCTGTATTTTCCTTTGTCGGATAATTAAACCATGTATCAACAGATGCAAAGGCAATAGTTTTATCTTTTAATGCATTGTAAAAATCTTCTTCGTGAATCACCTCTCCACGGGAAATGTTAATCAGGATTGCAGAATTGTTCATTGCTGAGAGAAATTGTGAATTTATCATTTTGTTAGTTTCAGGTGTCAAGGGAACAGTAACAAATATGAAATCAAGTTCAGATATTTCATTATACATATCCAATGGTGAAAAAGCAATTAGGTCAGTCCCATATACATCCTGATTAACAACACCTTTAGTGAAAATCTTAAAAGTACAATTGTATCCTTTAAGAAAAGAATATATTTGCTTACCAATGGCTCCGAAACCTATTATTCCCACTCTGGACTTTGATATCATTTTAGAAAAAGGACTTATTTCATTAATTTGTCCCCTTATAACCCTGTTCCATTTTCCCTGTCGCAAAAGTCTGTCGTGGTAACTTATCTTTTTTGCAGCATCCATCATCATAGCAACAGCATGTTCGGCAACCGCAGCAGAATTTGAATGCGAATTACAAACAACAATATTATGTTTTGATAATAATTCAAAATCAAGGTTGTCTACACCGGTCCATGGAATCTGGATAAACTTCAGTCTGACTGCTTTGTCAAGCATTTTATTTGTTATATAACTACCCAAAAAGATATCTGCTTCAGATACCAGATCAAGCAGTGATGACTCGTCAAAACCTTTTGGAGTCAAAATAGTGATCCCCTCTAAAAGATGTTTTAAAATATAATCTAAATCTTCCCTGAAAAAGGATTTTGTTAATAATACTTTCATTTATAATATTTAAAGTTTGAGAATAAAATCACACATCAGATTTAATCCATTTTCAAGGTTTTCATCTGATGTAGCAAATGAAATCCTTATATGGTCATCCCATGACTTACCGAACGCTATTCCAGGTGTAGTTGCTACTCCTGTTTCTTCTATAAGTCTGCTACAAAAAGTATTTGAATCTATATGCAGACCAGAGATATTCAAAAATGAAAAAAAACCTGCATCAGGAGACACAAGACTTACATTAGGTAATTCATTAACTATTTTTATAATTTTTGCAGATCTTTCTGAAAGCTTCTTATTATATGCGGAAAGATAATCATTGTCAATATAAAAAGCCTCGGCAACAGCTTGCTGAATAAAAGTACAAGTATTTGTATTCATGTGCTGCTGCAGTTTGAGTAGTTTCTGTCTCAATACTTCCGGGAAGCAGGCATAACCAAGACGCCAACCCGTCATAGCATGTGATTTACTGAAACCGTTAATTGTTATAATTTTTTCCGGTCTTTCTTCTAAAGAACCTATACTTATATGCTTCTTATTTGAAAAATTTAATTTTTCATAGATTTCGTCTGAAATAATAAAAAAATCCCTTTCTCTGGCAAGCTGAAAAAACACCGATAGTGTCTGTTCATTCATCATATATCCTGCCGGATTATTAGGTGTATTTATTATCAAAAGTTTTGTCCTATTCGATAAGGCCTCATAAATTTTTTTCATAGTCAGGCTGAAATCATCTTTATTTATATCTACAGTTTTTACAACACATTGTGGTTCTGCAATGTATAATTGCGGTATAAAGCTGACGTATGAAGGATTTATTACAATTGCCTCATCACCGGGTTCAAGAATAGCCATACAAACCAGCTGGAAAGCTTGTTTTGCTCCGGCAGTTACTATTATATTAGCTGCCGAACAATTAATAGAATTCTCATTTGTCAATTTTAATGCAATCTTTTCTCTTAAAGGTAAGATCCCCATCGAATCCGAATACCCTGCCTTACAAGAGTTCAGGATTTTAATAGTTGCTTTTATAATAGGTGACGGAATATCAAAATCCGGTTCCCCAAGTCCCAAAGAAATGATCGGCAACCCTTTTTTACGACGTTCTGAAGCGGTAAGGGCAAATTTTAATGTAAGAGATTCTCCTATTTCGTCTCTGAATATCATAGTATTATATTTTTATAAGTTTCATAATTCACTGTTTTTTGTGTTCAGAAATATATCAAAAGGCACAACAGTATTTGACTCATCTGCATTGATTCCTTCTCTTTTAATAACCTTTGTCAATGTCATAAACAAAATATTCAAATCAAGTCTGGGATTTAGATTATCAACATACCATACATCAAGTTTGAATTTTTCCTCCCATGAAAGACAGTTTCTTCCGTTAACCTGTGCCCAACCTGTTATGCCGGGTTTAACTTCATGTCTTCTCTTTTGCTCTTCATTATAATACTTAAGATAGCGCATCTCAAGAGGGCGGGGCCCTACGAGGGAAATATCACCTTTCAAAACATTTATCAGTTGAGGCAATTCGTCGAGAGATGTTTTGCGTAAAAATCTTCCCCAGCGGGTTATCCGGTCTATATTGGGCAATAATTTACCATCCGGCCCACGTTTGTCATTCATTGTTTTAAATTTCAATAACTTAAAAGGCTTGCCTCTTAGTCCTGGCCGTTCATGTATAAAAAACACATTTCCTGAAGAACAAAAATATGTTATTATAGCAAGAACAATAAAGCAAGGGCTTGTCAATATGATAAGCATCAAAGAAATTATTGTGTCAATAAGAGATTTAAAGTATTTTCTGTACATAGTACATCTATCATTTACATATATTGATATAGTGTCTTCTTCAATCCCCTCTTTACCGGTAGCTGCCATAAAATTTTACACCAGTTATGATTACCTTCTATAAACTCCGGTCCAGATTCGCTGATTGCCACATCCCAACCTATGGATCTGTTTTCAGGATGGAGTAATGCAGCCCTTTTTGCAATTTCAATAATTTCTTTCCAGAAAGGAATCTGGAAACCTGAAAGAGCTACTCCTGATACCGGATGTTCTGATACATCTTCTTTTGTTATATCACTATAAACACCTGCACCATATGTTTTACCTGTCTCTAATTCTATTGGGACTGCTATATTACCTGATGCCAGATTGTCAACATGGCTATTAACGCTGATCCTTAGCCTAGCACCAAGTATCTCAACCTCATTGTTTTTATTAAGTTGTGTGATTACCCGTACAGTATTCAATCCTGATGCGGAAAGTTTTGCCAGGTCATGATGCTGCAGTATATATTCCTCAGTCAGATCGAATCCTTTATCAGACATGTGTTTTATCAAAGCTGCTATGTCGTCACCTTTGCTTTTTAATACCTCAACATCCCAGCCACACTGGCCCAACGCATTTTTTATCACAATTCTCCCCGATGGATTATGAAGTACTTTATGAGCTTTGTGATTATTTTGTTTTAAATCCTCAATAGTACATGTAGCATGCTTTACGAATGGACCATAAGCTTCATAGAAATCAATTTTATTTGCAAGCAAATGTCTTGTACTTTTTGGATTCATTTTCAGATGGTATTCATAAATAAATCCTGTTCCGGCCCACTCTGATCTTTCTTCATCAGATTTTTCATAAAATCTGAATACGAAATAATCCATTAATCCAATATTATCTTTATAGACGGATTTTAGTATGTCCCTTATAAGAAAGAATGAAGAATATCCCCTAGTTTGCCTTACAAACTGGTAAAATTTCCTGAATTTCTGTCTGTCAAGCTGCTTAATATAATATATAAGATAGATGCTCCTCTTACAAAAATTAGTTATATATCTGGTAAACTTATTCATTTCACGCCCAATTCTATATTTGAATATATTTAATTCATAATAAATTCTAAATATTGTTCTCCTATTTTATCCAGGGAAAGATGTTCCCTTATTGCCAGAGCATTATTGCCAAGACGTTCAATTTCTTTCTCATTATCAATAAGATACTGAATTTGCCTTGTTAATTCGTAAACGTTATCATTTTCAATAAGAATACCGTTTTCTCCATTAGTGATAATATCTCTTGGACCTGCAGAACAATCAAAGCTTATGCATGCCAATCCTGCTGCCATAGATTCAATGAGTGAATTAGGAAAACCCTCGCTTCGAGAGGGTAAAACAAATATCTTACATTCAGCATATAATTTATCGATATTGTTTGTTTTCTCAAGAAAAATTTCTTCCGGATTCAGGTTATGCTTTTCGGTAATTTTAAATAATTCCGTGGTTACAGGACCCCTACTACCAACAATAAATAATTTATAATTATGGTTTTCGTTTAAAAGAGCAAAAGCTTCGATCAACCTGTCAAGACCTTTTACATAAAAATGTCGACCTACTCCAAGAATTATGTTCCTGCGTTTTATTTCGGGATATAATTGCACAGGCTTGACAGGATTGGGAATAACTCTGACATTTATACCTTTTCCCAACATTTTATATTTTTGTCTTGCAGCTCTTTCTGTTTGGGCAAGTATACCATGAGCCCGGTGATATAATATCTTTCTGAGAAATCTTACATACCACTGAAATTTAAGGTCGGGACTTGCCCGATCAGAAATAATCACTTTAGTATTTATACCGACACAGGCCATTAAGACCAGAATATTAGTCCAATCACCATAGGATAATACTCTATCCGGTGAAAGCCTTCTAAAATTCTTTCGTAGAAAAAATACTGTTTTTAAATAATACCACAATTTATCTCCCTTGGATCTGTCACCGGGAGGATCAATTATCTTTATACGATCGTCAAGCTTATAAAAATGAGGGCGATTAAATAATGTTATTATTGTCACATCCAGACCTTTTTTTACGAAAAAATTAGCCATTACACTTGCTGCATTTTCCATACCACCCATTGAAAGACAAGGGACAATAAAACATAAATTAGATTTTTGCATTATAAATGCTTGATTTATTTTGGTTAGAATAATCTGGATTATATGTATTGACTATATATATCTGCCATTGATCTGAGAGAATTATTAATTAAAAACTTTTGAGCTTCCAGATTTGATTTTTCTCCCATTCTCTTTCTTAACTCCTGATCATTGTAAAGTTTTATTATATATTCTATAAATTCAATGTGATTGCCCTGTCTGAATAAAAACCCATTTTCACCATGATTCACCATTTCTTTATGACCCCGGTCAAATGAAGCCACTACTGGTTTGGAGCAGATCATTTGTTCAGCAATACCAAGTCCTAATCCTTCCTGACGACTTGATGATATTCCAACATCAGTAATCGCTGCCAGTTTTTCGATATCATTTCTAAAGCCAAGATATTCAATGTGCTGGTCAACATGAAGCTTTTTTGAATAAACTTTCATAGACTCTAACAGGATTCCCGTACCAGCGAATAAAATCTTAAGGTCAGGAATGAATTTTACCAGTTCCGGGAGGGTTTCGATTATAAATTTATGATTCTTACGATGTATAAATTCAGCAATATAAAGTAAAATGAAATCATCAGGTTTAAACCCATATTCCATTCTAATCTGTAAAATCTCTTTGTAAGTTAGAGTTTTAAACTTTTCATCATCAACACCAATACCTTTAATATAATGTGAATTTTTATGCCACATTCTATTATTAATATAATTGTAATCCTCTGCATTAATAGTAATAATATCGTCAGTACAGCCAGATAATAACCATTCAACAGGATAATAAAACAGCCAGTTCTTTAATGGACCTCCTTTATAGAAATGGAATCCATGGGCTGTATACAGAATTTTAGCACCATTCTTCCGGGCTTTAATTGCAGCCAATCTGGTAAGTACCCCAGGGATAGGAGTATGACAATGAATAACCTTATAATTATTATCAGTGATAATTTCTTTCAAATACTTATATGAGGATATATTAGTTAAGCTAAATGGCGTTCGTGGAAAGGGTATATAAAAAACCTTTTTCACATATGGTATTGTCAGATTACCCCTGTTTTCAACAGCCAGATGAACTTCACATCCGTTCTCTGTTAACCATTTCAGATATGGAATATGAAAAGTCTGAATATGGATATCGCTCGTTGCAACGTACAAAATCCGAGTCATAGTTACGAAATTATAATGAACTTATAAGTATTAATTATGTCAGATATCCGTCTTGGTATAATTAATATTCTTTCGAATAATATTGAGAGTCTTTTGAAATTCTGATAATTCTATTGGTAATGGTTTACCTCCACGCCTTTTTATAATGAAATCAGAACCTAAAATTGGAAGAGCAAAAATATAGATTATAATTTTAGTTGTTCTTATTAAGATATTTAATAAACTGTATCTTAAAGAACTACGTAATGAAAAAATATCATTTTTCAATGCTTCAAATTGATATGATAATATTTTCTTTGATGAACTTACACCTAATTCAAAATAGTAATAAAGTACTTCATCTGACACGCATAATAATCCAGATCCCAGGTAACGATTGAAAAAATCACGATCTTCACATGCTGACAATTTAATATTATATCTAATCATATTCCCCTTTGATAATCTAATCATGCTACCTGCATAAGACCCTTTGACTCCTTTGTATGGATTATACTGGTTTTTTTTATTAGACCCTTTGCCTCTTACTGCCTTAAGCTCATAATGCTCATTAAATGAACCCTGTCCGCAAGAAACCAGTGCCACATCAGGATTAAATTCCATGTATTTTACTTGTTTTTCCAATTTCATTGGATGATAAAAATCATCAGCATCAAGATATGCAAGGTATTCCCCTTCTGAATTATCTAAAGCTATCTGCCTTGCTGCTCCTCTGCCAACATTTTCTGAAAGATGAATAATCTTAAATCTATTATCCGTTATCTTATCTAAGATTCCTCTGGTGCCATCAGTTGAACCATCATTTACAATGATACATAGCCAATTCTTATATGTCTGTTTAAACAATGAGCTGATAGCCAGTAAAATAGTTTTCTCTCCATTATAAACAGGCATCATAACGGAGACAAGTGGCTGAATGTGACCGGAAAAATCTGCCATAAAATTCTTTCAGCTATTTTTTATCTCTTCTACCAAATCAGAAAATTTAAGAAACTCCACATCCGGCCATCTGGTTTTAATTCTGAATAATAATTCTTTCAGGCATCTCAAGCCATGTTCACGATTTTCCGGACTGATGGAACCAACAAAGTTTACCCTGTGCGAGCTTATTATTGCAGGTTTCTTACAACGAAAAGATATTTCAATATCTCGTAAAGCTCTATCTACTGCAGTACTATCATTGTGTTCATTGGGTTCAAACATACAATTTCTTGTAATATAGTATTGATCCCAATTATTTTTCTGGCCCAGCTTATAATATTTTTTCCTGTAGATCCCATTTCCAACAGGAATGTCACTTATCTTCGCACGGTCAATAAACTGAATTCCATCTTCTGCAAGATATTGTTCAAGGTTTATACTATGTATTAAAGATGGAGATGTAAAGAGAGTTGCGCTATATCCAAAAATTTCGTTGAAAAGGATCAAACCCTCTTTACATATCTTTTTTAAATTGGCCTGTTCATTTTCATCTCCGTAATCAAAAGCTGCCAAATAACTTTTCATTGTTTTTGACTGATTTGACATAGGAACACCAACTGTTTTGTGATTGAAAGCAGTTAACAAATTATAATCTTTATTCTGTAATCCCTTTAACCATAAACTTACATTTATATGTTCCCTGCCGTGAAACTGAGGTATAAAAATACCAGCGTTGATACCTTCCTTCCATAGACTAAAAGTAATATCTGTTCCATAATACCGCTGAAGAGTTTGAGTAAAAGGTTCGTAAAAATACTCCCTATAATCTGAAATATGTATTTTATCAAAATCAGGATTTGCAACGGTCGTAAGAGCAGTGAATGAAGGTAAATTATTGTTCTTGTCTTTAAATGAAGCAAGTATTTCAAAAAGCATTGAGAGATCGTGTTGTGACTCTAGTGTATCATATCTGTTAAAACGATTCCCTTCGCAATCTATACCGGCTTTTTGTAATGTCTCAAAGGCATCTTTATCAGGAATACGTATCGAACCCCAGTCATCAACAAAAAATAATACCAGCTTCCTTCTTGTTGACCAGCCAGGCAGGTTGGAAATAGTCTTTATTAAGCCTGATTTTAAATTCTTTATGGCTATCATCATTTTATTATTTAGATTTAATAATCTCCTGTCTGAAGGTGAAGGATTGGGATAATATATCAAAGTAAATTGGCATATTTTCTTCCTGATAAAAATTGCTAGAGTCTATCAACCTTTCATCCATCGTGCATACCACATCTGGAACATAAGTAATTTCCATATATATGATTTGTAATAGAGTTTATTATTCCTAAATAGCCTGACTATATAACTAACAGAACTTATATTAAACAGTCCAGATTCTGCGATAGCCTTTTCACTCAAATATTCATCTAGAAAATACCTGAGATCACTTAACAACCAAGAGTAGATGGGTAATGAGAATCCGGCCTTTGGACGATCCATTAATTCTTTTGGGATATAATCATAAACTATATCTTTTAAAATTCGTTTGCCAGAATTACCTTCTATTTTGTAATCAATCGGTAATTGTGCGACAAATTCAATTAACCTGTGATCCAACAATGGTTCTCTGCCTTCAAGTGAAACAGACATAGTGGCACGGTCAACTTTTGTTAAAACATCATTTTGAAGACTCATCTGATAATCAAGAGCTAACATCACATCAATTTCATTTGAAAAACCACGGAAATCATTATCGTACTTCGTGATCAATCTTTTTGTTTTATTTGAAAAGAGGTTATTTACATAGAAACCTGGCAGGGTACTTGAAAACCTTAACAGTTGACTAGCCTGGAAAAATCTGTCCCGATTCAATGAGTGTGCTATTGCTTTCATCTCATGTTTTGCCTCAGAACAGATTAAGGGAACAAAATCGGAAAGTTTATCAATAACAGGTCTTGTTACACTTTTTAATATATCCGGAATCAAGTTTAATTGTTTTAAGTACCTTCCCAGCTTAATGTAATATCCATATCCGGCAAAGATTTCATCACCTGCATCAGCTGACAATGCAACTGCAACCTGCTTTCTGGCCAGTCGGCTTACCAGCATGGTTGGAATAGCTGAACTGTCAGCAAACGGTTCATCATAGTAATATGATAATTCCGGAATTATTTCTTTTGCTTCGTTTGTTGTACAGGTATACTCAGTATGATCTGTCCCAAGATATCTGGCTGTTTCTCTTGCAAAAGGTGCTTCATTATTTCCTTCCTCAAATCCAATCGTAAATGTCTTCAGTTTCCTGGTTCTTTCTTTCTGCAAGATAGCTGCTACTGAAGTGCTGTCATATCCTCCGCTCAGGAATATTCCAACGGGCACATCAGCAACCATTCTGTAATTACAAGCTGAAATGAGTAACTCATGGATCTGAGCTTTAGCATCAGAATAATTTATGCCCAGTTTAGGCATACGATAAAAGTCATTGATATCCCAGTAAGTAGAATATGAAATATCCTTCTTTACAAGGTCTATTGTAATAAAACTACCGGGCTCAATTTTATGAGTGTTTTCAAAAATAGTATAAGGGGCCGGTATATAACCAAAATCAAAAAATAATCTTAATGCATCGATATTTATTATACGTTTAAAATCAGAATGTTTATTAAAGGCTTTCAGTTCAGATGCAAATAAAAACAAACCATTATGCCAATAATAATAAATTGGCTTTATTCCTGCCCTATCTCTGAATATAATGAGTTTTTCATCATTTTTATCATAAATAGCTATAACGAACATGCCAATGAGTCTGTGCAGAAATTCGATGCCCCAGTATTCATATGCATGAAGTATAACCTCAGTGTCGGAATGAGAAATGAAATGATGACCGGCTTTTTCAAGATCTTTTCTTATCTCCTTATAATTATAAATTCCACCATTATAGACTATACAATAATTCTTATAATGCATTGGTTGATGTCCGGAAGGGCTCAGATCAATAACAGACAGACGTACCTGGCCCATCCCAATAACTGCATTATTCGTTTTAAAATATTCTGTCCCCCTGTCGTCAGGTCCCCTGTGATTTAAAGTTTGAACCATTTCCCCAATGGTCTCAGAAAGAGTTCCTTTATTAAAATCAATATATCCGGCAATTCCACTCATATGATCAATTTTTGTTTTTTGACATTAACTTAGCTAACTCATCAGCACTCATAAACTCCACATCTGGCCAGGTTTTAATTAATTCCTTAAGCAACTCTGACAGCAATAACAGGTTCTGTTCCCGATTTAACTTATCTATAAATCCAATAAAGTTTAACCTATGAGTTCCAATAATCAATGGTTTACCACAGTGAAAAGCAATTTCAGCACGTGATAAAATATCATTTTTATAATCGAAAGAAGGATTCTGGGAAGGTTCAAAATGAGCATTCCGAGGCAGATATCTTTGCCCCAGATTATTTCTCTGGCCAATGTAATGAAATATCTTCCTGAATTTGTTTTCTGAACCTGGTTTTGGTTCCAGTTGTATCCATCCTGTCTTTAAAGTATTAACACCCATGTCATATAAAGCTTGATTCAACTTATTACTCCATATATTACAAGGCGCAATAAAGGTTATTGATTTGTAACCAAACAACTGTTCAAATAATTCTAATCCTTCTTTTATAGATTGAATTTGAATTAATAACTCATTCTCACTTTGAAAATTATATGTATCCATAAACGACTTCTCTGAAATCTCAAGACTTTCACTAAGGTCAAACATTTCAAAATTGAAAGCTCGACGCGCCAATCCTGAATCATTCTGCAAAGCTCTCATCCATCTTGCTACATTAAGGTGTTCGCGACCGTGAAATTGAGGTTTAAAGATTCCTCTGGATATACCTTCTTTCCAAAGTGTAAATGATTTGGCATGTGCCGGATATCTATTTAAAGTACTTGTAAAAGGTTCATAATAATATTCCGCAAAATTGCTTGCCCTGATTTTTTCAAAATCAGGATTTGCCACAATAGTATTAGCTGTTAATACTGCCGGATTTCCGTTTTTATCTTTAACAGATGACAAGACTTCAAAAAGCCGCATCAAATCTTCTTCACTCGCTAACGAATCATATTGATTAAAAGATAAATTATCAACTTTTATCCCTAAGTATTTCAGTTCATCAAATACTTCCTTCGATGGCATTCTGATACTCCCCCAATCGTCACTTTCAAAAATTACAATTTTTCTTGAAGTTCGCCAACCTGGGATATTAAGCAAATATCTTTTGAATGACTTAAAAGGATTTATTAACCTACTCATAGATTACTTTAAATATTAGAAGAACAGATTTTTATTGCCCACAATAAATGGAAGATTACTATCATTTATTGACAGCTAACAGAGGATTACCCAAAATGGTCATTAAACCATAATGGTTCATTTCTATTCTTAATTGAACTATCCAATAAAATAATAGAAAAGGGACAGTCAATAATTCAATTATTTTTAGATCTTTCAGGTCTCTTAAAATTGAAATAAACATAATATGCATAAATGTATAACCAGTAAATATCTATACCCGGAAGGCACATTGCTTAATATATACCCAATAAATATAAAAATAACTGTATTGACATCTCCAAATATTTGATCCAATATTAACCAGATATTTCTCAAATAAAAATATCGAACATTAATCCAAATACAGCAAACAGAATCGAAGGACTATCAGTTGCCCTTGAAACTTAACACATCACAAGTGATTGAACTAATAATATATAACTTGTCTTCCTGAATAAAAAATCTCTAGTAATTTTAATCTTATCAGATATTATTGCTAATTTCTATAAATTTTTTGGCTATTTCTCTAATATCGTAGTTGCTTGGTGAATCCAAAAGCATTCGCTTATTATAAATACCATCCATAAATTCCAGAAGAATAGAAAAATCAAAATTAGAAGTAATGTTAAGTACAGGTCGTCCTGCAATTGAATAATCAATCAATTTGCTTGGAAGCTGTGACTTTGTATTGTTATCAAAGTTTACAAGGAAGTCCATACCGGCAAGTACTTTAAGGAGTTCATCATGTGAAATAATATCTCTTATTTCCAACTTTTCCTTTAAAGTATTCATAAATGGAACAAACATTTCCTTTTGAGAAGTATATACAATAAATTTAAATGATCTGTCACAAGCAGATAAGAATTTGAGCATTTCCCTGGGGTCCCTTATGCCTGGTATAAAACTTCCTGCATAGGCAAATACAGGAAAAGTTGAAGTTTTTTTATAAACAGGCAGGTTTAATTTGTCAAATGAAAATCCCTGAGGAATTACCCTTATTTTTTCATGAAATTCCGGATAATAAGCTGATATTGCACCTTTGAAAGGCACTGTAATAAAATCAGCCTTGTTACAAAACCATTTTTCAACATATTTAAAATAAAAAAATTTACGAAAAGAATCAGTAGTATCTCCCATGTAAGGATCACCACAATCAGCCACCCAGCATTTAGCAATTCTATGTTTCCTCCTATATATAAAAGCAACTCCCCAGTGTATTGGATAAGGCACAGCAATAGAAATAATCAGATCATAGCCGTTTTCAATTTTAAGTTTTTTAACTACCTTAAACATTAATTGGATACTAGGCCATTCAAATGCAAGCTGTAATATTCTTCGAATTAATCTTCTAATTAATAACTGTGTTTTATTCCCCTTAAGCCGGACTTCTTTAAATCTTATGGGGCCCAGATCAAAAATTCTTAAATTATGTTTTTCTTCAAATGATTTATAATAAAACCCTTCGGTTGGGAAATATACTGTAACCTCATGACCTTGTTTTGACAATTCAATCGCAAGTTCAGTAGTACGTAAAGCCCTTGGAGTAGTTTTTGGATAAAAACCAGCTGAAACAATCAGTATTCTTTTCTGGTTAATTAATGTTTTCAAGAATTATTTATACTTTAAATTACTAATGTCTAAAAGATTTATTTTAAAATTTTTGTAAACGATTAATATATAATTTATTACAACAATAATATTTTCAACTAATTGGTCAAGGATATTAATATACTCTGCGTGTACTATTCTTCTTGTATATATCTCCAAGTTCTGTTGTTGTCATAAATTGAACATTTGACCATATTTATTTTTCTGACCTAGATAATGAAATATCCTTCTATATCTTCCATGTGTTCTAAAGGTTCATATTGAGTTTTCGAAGTTGATCTATATTTAATCCCTTCTCCTGCTGATTTTTCGTTAAGATTAGTATTTATTGACCCATTTGGTGATACAAAATATTTAGCATGATACCCAAATAATATTTCAAACACATTTAATGATGACATTCTAGATAATATCTCAATCATCGCTTTCAATTACAACAATTTTTCGATTTGTACGCTATCTTGGTGGTATATTAGAAACATAGCGATGAAGTTTACCCATAAAAGTTTGATATAAGTTAGCAATTATTTTATAAGGTCGATTAATGCAATTTCATTAGTCAGAAATGGAGCTATAAAAGGATTAGTAATTAACGAGTAAATACCAATATTATCAAATCCTATTCGCATAGATACAATGAAGAAAAGCAATAATACGGGTGAAAAAAATACTAATAAGCGTTTTGATAGCCGTTCTGAATTATTGTAATAAATGTAAAGGAACAGAAATGCTGTTGAGAAAAGACCACCCACTGTGAGAAATCTTCCTACGGATGGTATCTGGCTAAAAATGTTCGCAAAACCATTAAAAAGAAGGAGAAAAGAAAAAAGACAATGCATTTCTTCTCTCTTTTGCCAGACTTCCTTACCGAAAAAGAAAATAAAAATCAATAATACTTTGATTAATAAATACAGTAATCTTTCATACCAAATAACATACCACTTATAATAAGTCTGGCTCTCGGCTATCAATTCAATATATTCTTCTCCGGTATAACCAATAATACTTTCATGAAAAATATCCGGTGTGTAAGCAAGCAAAAATTCTCTTACTACAGGGATATCAATCTCAGAAAAGAGACTGCTAACAACAAATAAAATAAAATAAAATAAAGTTCTGTTTCCGAAGATCCTGTAAATAAATAGAATCAGAACCGGGAAAATAAAAGTAAAATGGACGAATACACTTAGGGAGGCTACCCATAATCCCTTGGTTTTATTATCCAGAAAAAAAAGAAACGACCCATACAAAAAAACATGAGCAGCTGTCCAGAAACGTACACCATTAATAAACCAAAAAGGAACCAGTAAAGCAAAAACTAAAATTAAAGTTACCAAATATATATTAAGTTTACCCTGAGTTCTATCAATAAGATACCAGATATTCCGGGAATAGAAAAATCCAAAAAAGAGAGCAAAAACTGCCATCAATATACGGGGATCACCCGTAAATTGCGCTACAAGCATAGTAACCAAAGGTTGAAATATATCTATATACCTCGAACCTTCAGAATAGAGAGCATCAGCCAATGTAGAAAAATCAGCATGTGAGCTGCGAAAGGCCAGAAAATGTTCAATATATCTTGATGAATCCTGTCCTTCCTGTACAATAAATGTAAAACCAAAAAACACTATAAAAATCCATAAACCATTCTTAGCCCAATTTTGACGATAATGTTTTATAGAAGTAATTAAAGCTCCTACGGGCCATAAAAAGAAAATAACCCAAAGGTTTGTATTGGCTTCTTTTGTAGTTAAAATCTTCATTGAGATAATCGGATACTAGCTGTCAGAAAACGAAATATTAAGTAAAATGAAGAGAATAGAAAAATCAGTCGCGTTCAAATTAATTCGCAAGTTCTATGAATTTGTTACATATATTTTCTATACGGTATTGATCAGGATCCTCTATAATCATTTGTCCGTCATAATTACCAGAGAGAAATTCATTCACTGTATTTTTATTTAAATCCCCTGTTTTTATAGATAATACTGGTTTATTTAAAATAAGGTAATCAATCCGTTTGCTGGATTTTTATCTGTTCCCGATGTTTTCAAAATTGATAAAAAATCCATTCTGCTTAAATTCCTTTCGCGGCAAAGGGTCATGAATGAATATTTTTTTATTAATAAAACCCTTATAATCTACTTATTACTAACTATCATTATCCCCATATCAAATCAGCTAATTACGTTTTAAAAGCGGCACCAGAATCCCACGATAATTGATCTTAAATACCTGGCTGAAGGAAGAAGCACTATTATATACATAATACATCCGATACCAACATTTAAAATAGTAAGTAATTCAGGGAATAATTCTATAGGGCTATTGGGAATTAAAATAAAACTACATTTTAATATGAAATTTTTGTACCCATTCATTGAAAATAATTAAACGCCAATAAGTATAATCAAATTTCACCTTCCCTTTAATAATATTATCAAAATATATTAAGGCTTCGGGTTTTATGATCCCGCCAGTCATATCAATGGCTTCTGATATTTTTTGTCTAAATAAAACTGGGTTTTCATTTTTTACCCAAAGTTCTTCTGGAGTTATAAATCCTTTTTTATCTTTTCTGTTTTTAATTTTCTCTGGTAATATACCAGTCATTGCCTCACGAAGAATCCTTTTAGTTATCCCATCACTTTCAAGAAATTCATCTGGCAAATTATATGCAAACTCAACAAGACGGTGGTCAAGAAATGGGGCTCGTGCTTCAACAGAATGTGCCATTGAATTTCTATCTTCCCACCTTAGATATTTTGGGAGGGTGCTATAAAATGTATAATGTTTTGATATTTCAGGGATGCTTTTATAACCTAAAGGAATGCTATCAAGAGGGTGCATATATTCTGAGTCAAGCCATTTAATATTTATGATTTTCTTTATATTATCATGGCTGCTATTAACTTTTCTAATGTTCCTGATTACACATGGCGGAAGAAGAGAAAAAGCTATTCCCTTAAAAAGCGTTAGATTTGAAATAGGATTAATTTTACGCGAATTTTTAACATCAACAAATAAACGACATATTCTAAATTGTTTTAACATATTTGCATACCTTGCTGCAGTAAATTGGCCATAACCTCCAAGGTATTCATCTGCTCCCTGTCCATTAAGCAGGACTTTAACACCATTTTCACTTGACAACCTGTACAAATTGTAAGCAAGAAATGCGCTTTGGGATTGATAGGGTTCATCCTGATGCCAGATAATATCAGATGTCAAACTAAAAAGTTCCTCCAAATTCGGATAGGCAAAATGGGGGTCAACTTTTGTGTGATTTATTACTTCATCCATCCAATTCTTTTCACTATATCTCTCATCTACATAGCAGGAAGAAAAGGTCTTTTGCAGTTCTAATCTACCGTTAGTTCTCAAAATACGATTTACTGCACATACGATAGAAGAGGAATCCAGTCCTCCAGACAGAGCAGTGCCTACCGGTACATCCGCATTCAGGTGTTCTTTTACAGATTGATTAAAAAGTTCTTTAAAAAGCTCTGCAGCTTCTTTGAAAGAACCTTTAAAGGATTGATATTTTAATAAATACCATTTTTGATAATTTATCTGTCCATTAAAAACAGGTTTGATTTTATCTATTGCTGACACGAAATAAGACCCTGAAGGAAGTTGATATACTCCTGCGAACATAGTTTCATTAGTATGATCCGTAAATGAGTATATTAATTGATCATAGACCCTAGGTTTATTCATTTTTGATTCCCACCCCCTGCAAACTGTAAATTGTTTTATTTCACTTGCAAAGCAAAAGTGACCTTCTGGTGAGAACCAATAATAGATGGGTTTTATACCATAACGGTCACGTGCAAGAAAAATCTCTTTTAATTTGTGATCATAAATGGCAAATGCCCACATTCCTACAAATCTGTTAAGACATTCTGCACCCCATTCTGCATAAGCTGCAAGTACCACCTCTGTGTCTGTACCTGATATAAACTGATATCCAATCTTTTGAAGCTCATTCTTAATATCCAGATAATTATATATTGTTCCATTAAAGGTTATCCAAAATCTTCCGTTTTTAAGTGACATAGGCTGATGACCAGCAGGGGAAGAATCAAGTATTGAAAGCCTTCGATGACCAAAAGCCAAATTAAAAGTCCTCTCCCACAAGGTTTCTGTTTTTATTGTCGGAGAATATGCATAGTGTGAATTCCAGACAATAACAGGTGTATCTATTCCCCCTGCACAATGTATATTATCCTGATCATCAATAAGTAAGTATCCCTCATCATCAAGGCCTCTATGCCTTATAATTGAAGTCATAGATAAAATATCTTTTACCTTTACACTGTTAGCTTTAATTATTCCAGAAATTCCGCTCATATTTTCTTATTTAGCTTGTCCTTATTAATACCTATGTTTATAATATATTCTGTTTCCTGCTGACTCGTGAGATATTTTCTTATCATTTTGTGATCGTGTTTCAGAATATAAGCCTCTCTATTCATTTTCGGAAATGGGAAAACCCTGGTGCGTTAAACAACATCAATTTAAATTCTGACCAATACGGGATACCCAAAAAATTTGCAGTAGAGAGTATTATTCCAGCGGAGATTAGCCCTGACAAACCTAACCTAAAGAATACATTTAAGTCTAACAGTCCCACTAGCCAAGATGTAAGACAGCAAATCAAAGAGGAATGGAAAAATATTTTCAACATTGTTTTAAATGAAATTATGTCTCTCGCTTTCACCCCAATCAACTTGATTGCATAAATGATCCCAACACAAACCTGTCCAATGTAAAACAAACGTGATATTAGTGCATAAATGAAAGATGATCCTGAAAAATTGACAACTAAATATCCTGCAAGCCAGATCATTACCGCCTGAACCAAATGTATTCTGGAATACAATCTGGTCTTCCCTAATGCAAAAAATACAGTTTGAAACACAATAATGTCGAAAAAGCCAATTGTCATAGCAATAATAAAATATCCTGCTGATATTGCATATTGTTCTCCATATAAAGCTATAACAGAACTCTTTGCATTAAAAAGAAAAAATACTAAAACAGGGTAAACAAGTATCACTGTTTTTTCAGTTAAGTTCTTCCATGTCTTACAAATATTTTCCAATCCATCTGCAGTTTCGCCATACTTTGAAAAGACAGGCAATAGTACTGTAACGGCCGCACCACTTACAAGTGATACAAACGGCAAGTCGATAAATCCATTAGAAAATTCGGCAAAAACCTCAGTACCATAGTATCTGCTTATGAAAAATTGATCGGCAAATCTTATAAGAATCCCGTAAATAGTTGCTACCATTAATGGCAGGCTATAATTAAATATATCTTTTATCCTAAATTTTGATTGGCAACGGGCAAATTCTTTAAATGGCCTTAATATTAAATATATGGATATAACAGCAATCATAAAAGATGAAATTATCCATCCATAAAGAGCGGTCATATACGTACCTTTTAGGAATATTACTGGTAATGTTATCATAGCCAACATTAAAACACGTGTAATAGATGTATATATTGCAATTATATGCGTCTTTCTGATTGATGCATAAATACCTTCAATACCTATTGTTGGAAGCATAAAAATTGGCACAATTGAAAACAATTTAAGACCCTTTTTTAAATCTGGATTGTTAAATAAGTTAGCAATTATCGGTGAAAGAAAAAACAAGAAAGCTGAAAAGCCAAATCCTAATAGAATTAATATTTTAATTTGCCTATAAACAAAATCCTTACCCTGCTCCATTGTCTGTTTTGGCAGGAAATAAGAAAAACTGCCTTGAAGACCAGCAGAAAACAAAATTAACAAGGTGTTGTATATGTAAAGGACTTGCTTATATGTCCCATATTCTTTTTTATCAAAGTATCGTGCTAAGATTGCAGCACTAATTATTGACAATAGTATCGTACTAAGCTTACCTAAACCAACCCAAATAGCCTGATTAGTATTGCTTGAATTTGAAATGTTATTCAAATTTTACCCTTTTATATTTTTTAAGACTTAAAATTATTTTTAAAAATGCCTCAAGTTAATACCAAAATTGTTATTATCTTAAAATCTATTTTTTTGGAACTGATACAGAATATGGCGGATGTACAGCGATATATGGGCCTTCTGGTTTCCAACACACTGCTCTCTGTTCTTGATTTTTTGAATTGTAAAGCTTAAGATATATCATGTTCCTTATTGGAAAATTTTGATACTCCCGGAGTTATTATAATTAGTGTTTCAGGCTAAAAAAGATTATTAAAAAGCCCGGATGGCTCTGACAGCACAGGGAACATCTTTTCTGATATTTAAAAAAGAGCCTTCTGCCATCTCAATTCCCCATGCAGAAATGCTGCTGAACTCAGTTGAACTCCAATAGTAAGTGTTGGAAAAACCACCTACTATGTCTTTCCTTAAAAACAGATAAGTGAGTTCCAGTTTAGAAGGCAGATACCAGTCACCATAGCTTTGTCCGTCAACAGTAACCGAATAATCTGCACACAGTTTGGCAGCAAAATTCCCGACCGGATTGTCATTGGTCTGCAGTGCAATTATTAATGCAGTATTAGTCTCTCCTTTTCCAATGCCATTGCCCGTTGTATTCGTATATCTGTCTTTACCGTTATGCCATTGTATTGTACGGTCCAGATCAGTCTCAGAGGCAATCAGACCATGTCTCCCGAAATCATAAGTATAAAATACAATACCGCCTCCATAATATTCACCGACATAATGAGATTCTTCGCTTATCTGATAAGGATCAGCCGTTGTGCCCGAACCTGTAATAGTAATGTTATTCCCGGCTGATATATTTACTTCACCGGCACCCTCTCCTCCTCCCGATCCTGCCCTCTTTGCATATAAGGCATAAGGGACACTGAGGAACTGGCTGATACCCATTTCAACATAAGAACTACCTCCCGTTCTGTCAAGCTCTACCTTCAAAAAATAGGCATCACTCCCCCAATCTATTGTTGCAAAAACACCTGAAATAATTTCTCCATTTCCTATAATAAGTGATACTTGTCCCAGGGGATCGGTCATCGTACTGTGTGTCTCACTGTAAGCTACAGTGCCGGTAACATTTCCCCTTACTATACTGAACCTGAACGACACTTCCTGGTTTGACAAGGGATTACCGAGATTATCCCGGACAATAGCGCTGTAATTAAAGCCTTCGGGAGCCTGTGCATGAGCTGCTATAGACAAGAAAAGCAGCAGGAAACAGGTAGTGGATAGCAGGCAGTATATCGAGCGATTCATTTCTGAATAAGATAGTTGATTCTATAAATTTACAAAATTTTTGATATTGGCAAAAGTACAGAGTACAGTATTCAGAGTTATTTATATCTAACTTTGATATTCAATGAAAAGAGCCGGAAAAGGACTGTTTTAAATTTCTTCTTACTAACTATTTACTGCCTGCTACCTTTTGCCAACTACAAACTTTATCAATACCTGATCTATAAAGATAGCAGTACCTGAAGAATCCTGTCAGCTGTTTTTCCATCCCATAACGCAGGGATACTGCCTTTTTTCCATTTACCTCCCAATAATCTGTCCATATATGTCTTCAAAGACCCCGGATCTGTTCCAACCAATTCATTTGTGCCAATCGTAATTGTCTCAGGCCGCTCGGTATTATCCCTAAGTGTCATACATGGAACTCCCATTACTGTTGTTTCTTCAGTAATACCACCTGAATCAGTTATCACAGCTTTTGATCTCTCAACCAGATAGTTGAATTCCAGATAACCTAAAGGCTGTGTCAAAAACAGGTTGTTTCCGGAATTATTATTGAGAGAAGTAAATTGTGTATAAGTGAGATTTGGTGAGTTAATAATACTTTTAAATCCTGATTCTGAAATAATTTTAGCTGTACGCGGGTGGACCGGAAATATTACTGGCATACCCCCGGAATTATCAATTATTGCACTAAGAAAATTTTTCAATCTATCTGCTTCATCTACATTGGCAGGGCGATGAAGAGTAAGAACCAGATAATTTTGTGCCTCCAGCCGGAGATCATCAAAGAATACAGGTTTACAGAATCTCTCTCTGTTGGCCATAAGAGTATCTATCATCACATTGCCGACAAAAAAGATCCTGTTGTCAGGAACTCCAAGCTTTTTTAAATTTTCATTTGCTGTCTCACTTGTAGTAAAGAAATAATCAGTAAGGCAGTCGGTAACCATCCTGTTGATTTCTTCAGGCATGGTAAGATCAAAAGAACGTATGCCTGCTTCAACATGAGCTACCTTTGTATTTAATTTTTTGGCAACGATCGAACAGGCCATTGTTGAAGTGACATCACCTACAACCATTACAATATCGGCAGGATTGTTCATTAACTCCTTCTCAAATGCAATCATGATTGCTGCTGTTTGCTCAGCCTGAGATCCTCCATTACATTCAAGATTAACATCAGGTTCAGGAATGTTAAGGTCTTCGAAAAAAGAACCGCTCATGTTCCGGTCATAATGTTGTCCTGTGTGAACAAGCCTGTAGTTAATCTTATTATGACTGACATCAGTATTTTTGATCGCATGAATAATGGGTGCGATCTTCATGAAATTCGGACGGGCGCCGGCTATCAGTGTTAAATTCATATAAAATATATTTGCTGGTAATGAAAAAATTCAGGGAAAACAGGCTTACGGCGTTTGGAGTATGGATGCCAGATGTAATGCAATAAATACTTATTACTCAAAATTGCAATCTGCCCTTTTGCCAACTCCCCACCGGCTTACCTGATAAGCACTTTCTTTACATGTCTCTGCTTTCCATCAGTAAGTTCTACCATATAAACTCCACTCGCAAGAGAAGAAATATTAAACACAATCTCATCACTATCAATAAGTTTACTAAAAAGTCTGACACCGTTTACATTATATAATCCTGCATTCCAGGAAATGAAATTGTCCTTTAACAATACTCTCATTTCAAAGTCAGTCATGATGATATTCATTAATCCCGTATTGTCCTGAAAATCTTCAATTCCGGTCACGCCTTCAACTTTCCAGCCCTTATTTATCAGATTGCGTAAACAGACCTTTCCAAATAAAGATGGTTCTTCATTTAATGTTAAGTCAAGTATCCCGTTACTAAGGCCATTTGCATCAAGCGTCTGCAAAACGTAATCTATCTGTGTTTGATTTAAACCACATCTGTTTAATGTAACATTTCTTAAAGCTTCTGCTGTCCCCAGGTTAATAGAAGTTAAGGGATTCCCGGACAATAAAAGGATTCTCAATCCTGTGCATCCTTCCAGATCAACACTGGAATACTGATTATTATATACTATAATCTCCCTGATAACAGAATTATTGCATATTAAAGCTCCTGTCTGGTTTGTATTCCAGATATACAATTCCCTCAATACGGGAAATTGTGTCAGATCGGGTATGTTCACTGTCATTTGTGGATTATCCCGTATGCAAATATGCCATAAGGATTGTCCGATTGAACCCCAATTTATTGAAGCATAAGTGTTTTGAGCTGCCCTCAGATCTTCAAGACCGGAGCAACCTGAGAGATCAAGACCATCAAGATCACAATTTTCGACACAGAGCCTTTCCAGAACAGGATGAGAGTCTAAACTCAATTTTTTCAGTCTGTGGCATCTGTATAACTCAATAAACTTTATTGCACTAAAGCCTCTCAGGTCAAGTTCTGCCAGGAGGTTGTAATTTGCACATAAATATTCCAGATTATCTTTTACAATAGACAAATTATCAAATTTCTCAACAAACTGGTTCCTGACCATTGCAAAATCTCCATAACCTCCATCTGCTGCGTCATATCCTACATTTATACCGACTAAAGCAGACCATGGTGTAACCTTCAGGTAATTCCGGCGCGATCCGGTGCTACCATACTCTTTTACAGGTGTTGCAGATGAGCTTGTTGTTAAATCGTCAAAAATCCATTCAATAACCGGATTGCCTGTAACTTCAATCACGGGTGCAAAAACGGATCCGGTACTCTGGATATTGATTACATCTGATGGGATTTGTTCTTCCTGTCCAGGTAAAATTATTTCACCTTCAATAGTTATCTTGCCCCATTGTGTATTACCGCCCCAGCCTCCAAGCGCAATTTTCCTGTCCGGCAACGGAGTACAAGGATTATTATATGAGTAAATAACATTATCAACCGAAGATTTTATTGTCATGCCCTCTGCAGACATAGTGAATTCATAATCCTGAGGGACACCTACAACAATATACGGAATTCCTATGTTATCTGTCTTTGTACCATTGTGAACCCAAAAATTCTTATAAGTGGCAAGTACAGCACCAAGTCCGGGATCGGGAAAATAATTCTCACCTGTGAAAGTGTTCAGATTAGCATAGAAGTTCAGATGATGACCTTCGTCTGTAAGTGCAACAACATCTTCTGCAATAATCTTACTGCATTTTATGCCCCGGGTCCAGATCATGGCACGTACAGGGACAGTACCGTTGTTTATTATGACAGCCCCATTTCCACGAACCAGTGATGATCCGCTTGTTGTTGTCCAGTCAAGCAATTGGTTATTATTACTCCAGTCATATTCAACCCTGATATGAGTATCGTCGATCCAGGTAACTGTACCGTTAAGACCGAGATCAGGGCGTTCCTGAGAACTAAGGGAAAATGTAAGCGATAGTAATATTATCTGAATTAGTATTTTACGCATACTGGTCAATTGATCGTTTAGTGATTATGTGACTGGTGACTGGTTACAGGCAATTCAAATTACTCTCTTCTTCCTGCCTGCTCTCTCCTTTTTACTTTGCTTATCATGACTTCCATCCGGACTTTGAAACTCCGGCACTATCTCTTTGAAAAGATTTACAACTTCTTCTTTTGTAAGAAGGTAAGCATTTCTTACAAGCAATTCGATCTTCGAAAGGAGAATAGGATAATCATATTTCTGGACTTGTGCGATCCGGATCTTCGGATGGTGGGTGGGGAGAGTCTTCTCGCTGTCAGTTAGAAGTTCTTCATAAAGCTTCTCTCCGGGACGAAGGCCGGTATAAACTATCTTAATATCTTTTTCAGGCTCCAGTCCGGAAAGTTTTATCATCTGCAAGGCAAGATCAGATATCTTTATGGGATCCCCCATATCAAAAACATAGATCTCATTGCCTTTGCCCGTGAATCCTGCTTCCAACACAAGCTCACAAGCTTCGGGGATTGTCATGAAATATCTTGTTATATCCGGATGAGTAACGGTTATTGGTCCGCCTTCATTTATCTGTTTAGTGAATATTGGGATCACTGAGCCATTTGAACCAAGTACGTTTCCAAAACGTGTAATGACAAACTTGGTCTTCATTCCAGACTTCTCGGCAACCGACTGAACAAGCATCTCACAGGTTCTTTTTGAAGCGCCCATCACACTCGAAGGATTAACGGACTTATCGGTTGAAATCATGACAAACTTATCTGCTCCGTATTTGACAGCCATATCGGTCACTATCTTTGTCCCTCCTACATTAACCCTCAAAGCTTCATGAGGATTTTCTTCCATCAGGGGCACATGCTTATAGGCTGCTGCATGGAACACTATCTCCGGCTTAAATTCCCTGAAAATGATTTCCATCTTGCGGGAATTTGTGATATCTCCAAGAATAATATGATAGTTCAGGTCGCTGAATTTACTTTTGATCTCATTCTCAAGATGAAAAACCGGAGTCTCTGCCTGATCGACAAGGATCACCTGTTTTATCCTGAATCTTGCCAGCTGACGCACTATCTCCGCTCCTATTGAGCCGGCTGCGCCTGTCACAAGGATCGTCTTGTCATTCAGGCCTTTCCCTATCTTATCCATATCGATCTTAATAGGATCCCTGCCAAGCAGATCCTCAAGCTTCACTTTCCGGATCTGCCGGGGTTGCAGCTGTCCGTTAAGCCATGTATCAACTGATGGAGTATCCAATACCTCCAGTCCAAGATCAATAGCAGAACGAATCATTTCAGCCTTTCTTTCACTGCTTAATTTATTGATAGCAATTATCATGCTGTCAAGCCTGTTCTTTATAACAAAATCCTTTGTTATTGCATTAAAACCATAGACCGGGATACCATTTATCTTCTTGCCCTGCAGGCTACTGTCATCGTCTATAAAACCAACAACATAAAAGCCTGCCTTCGGGTCGGTCAGAAGTACACGTTTTACAATGAAACCGAGTTCGCCGGCACCGTAAATAATGACTCTATTTGATTCATAATGGATATTTGTTGCCCAGCGAAAAACAAGTTTTATTAAGACCCTCACAAAGAACAGGAATACTGTTATTGAAACATAATGAATAAGGATAATCGAGATCGGGATATTAAAGACCTCGCCACAGTTCATTAACCTGCTTAGCAAGGTTATTAAAATTAAAGTTCCTGATGAAATTGTTGTTACTATAAATACATAAGATATATCAGTGAGCGTTGAATGCCGCATAAGTCCTGAATATGAACGGAATACAAGGTTGAAAATTGCATATACGACAAATATTACAAAAGCATGGCTGAAGGCCAGTGGAAAACTGAAAGCATGAAGATCAAAATTAAATCTCAGGATATATGCTACAAAAAACATACAAAAAACAGCAAGACTATCAAAGATGAATACCATCCACCTGGGCATGGAATACTTGCTGAATAGCATGAGGGCTTTCTCCCTCAGAAACAAGTGTAAATTGAGTTTTTTATCCTTCATTTTTCAAAACAACAAGCGTTCAATTTTTTAATAAGGTTAAATTGTCTTCCGAAGCTTATTAAAAGAAGTGTGAGTTATGTTTTGTGATGTCATGTTGTTGGTACAAGGTTCAGCGCACATACACATATTATCCACTGTACGGTAAGCAATATATAAATTATTATGGTTTGAATGCCAATCCAAGCTTAAAATCAATGAAAGCGTCTCTTGGCACAAGGTTGCCCATCTGGACCATTATGCCGGGACTGAAGGATGCGGTAAACCGTTCATTGAGCCTTAGCCTGATCCCTCCGCCGAGGTTTATGAACTGCCTCGTACCATGGTCAAAGTCATCAGGATTTATTAAGAGTCCGCTACGACCAAATATAAAAGGCGTGGGTTTCGTCCGGTTCCAGGTGAACCTGAAATCTCCGTAAAGCGGAAAAAGCAAGCCGCCGTTATATACTAATATACCTGTACCCAGTCCACCGAAAAGATTGCTTTTAACATTCAAGCCAAACAGATTAAGCTGGTAGCCGTGAGTTGTTGTAAAACCCGCAAAATGTCTTGCGTAATCCTCTGAAGTAATTCCAAGTCCGAAACCACCCGCAAGTTCATTCACATTGGAATAGCCGGAATTAGGGTTAAGTGTGGATGGTCTCTTGTATGGCTGGGCAGATACGGTTATTACTGCCAGAAGTAACAAAAATATGAGTATGGGTGATTTCATGTGATGTTAAATGTTCAATGTAAAGTATTCAGAATTAAGATCAATAATGGATAGTATTTCTAATAGTTAACTGATTCTTATTTCTCACTTGCAAGCCTGAATATTTTATGTTAAACCTATACGCCCGGATATGCTTCCGCCCCGTCAGTCCCATGAACACTGTGTTATAACTACCTGAATATTTGATAAATATAATCGATTTTATGATTTTTATTTATCGGAGTTGTAGTTGCAGTCTACTGGTCTGAGAAGCTTCTAAAAAATATATTTGCAAATGTGAAATTATACAAATTAACGATTATGACCAAACGGATATTTGCTTCAGGAAGGCTTATCCAGCCGTTTTAAAGGTTTATTATCCGGTGTTTTCATTGATCCGTATATAAGAAATCTTTACCGGACTTAAATATTTCGACATTTGTCAAAAAAACGAGTATTTACGTAAAGTGCGGGGATTTTTTGACAAAATTCAAAGGTTCGATGAGCCGGTATGCTATCGCAGCGCCGTATCTTTCATTCAAAATGTCTTCGTAATTCCTGCCATCACCCCTGCCGAATTATAATACAAGTGCCCTGCATCAAATGCTGCGGCAAAGTCAAGGAGGAAGCCTGATCTCAATTTTCTGTTCAGCCTGAGCAGGAAAGACAACTGCTTTGTTTCCTGAAAAATGCCATGTAAGGGCAGGGTCCGGACCTTGCCAAGGGTATGCCCCACCTCATCTGTACCAAAAGTGCCGTAATTCAATGAATATGAAGCTTTCATAAATACAAGCCAGTCTTTGATGGAGCCTTCAATACCGTAATGAAATACCGCCACCCTGTTATTAATGAAGTAATCGCGGGGATTAGCGGGCAAACCATCTCTTGTATAGTCGCATTTACAAATAAAAGGGTTACCTATTCCAATACCTTTATAAGACCATCCGAACACATACTGATCATTATTATAATAGTTTTCATCACCCGAAGGTGTATAAGGCGACCATAACTCCCCCGCCTGATTCTTCGTGTAGAAAAATTCAAAAAGCATCTTCCGCCATTGAATTGTTTTTTCAGATGATCGCATATTTGTCAGAGATACACCATTCAGTCCATCGCGTATGTTTGCCAGGTAATAAAGGGCTCCGATATCGTAAATATTCTGCCTGTAAACAAGCATCCTTATATTGTTGAAATTGTATTCAAATCCAATATCTATAGAACCCAGATGATTCCCGATCTTGGATGACGGGATGTTCTCCGTTCCATAGGGTTTGCCGCTTATTACATAGAGATATGTTTCGAACTTCGACAGGGTATTGAATGATACGTAGTAATCATCTTCACTTCCCCAGAAAGCATTATGATTAAAGCCTCCATAAATCTTCCACTTCCATTCAGATTTGCCAAAACGACCGTAAAAGGATTTCTGATGCAGATATGTTTTAAGATCAGCTGTATCATTATTGATCAATCTTACTGTAGTCTCACCTATCCAGCCATGGGAAAAGCTACCCTTGAATGCAAAGAGATTGCCCATTAATGGTATTGTAAAGTAATCAGGAATCGATATGCTGATCTGTGGCACTCCCAGGGAATTGCCTGAAACTGAAAATGATCCGGCAGAGAGGGTAGTATCGCAGAGTCCTATGATACTTTTTGAACGCCCTGCCCTGAATTCAAAAATACTCAGCTTAGTCTTAACATAAGCTTCAATAAGAGATATCCTTGTTTTGTTACCAATATCAAAACGACCTTCCACAGAGCCGCCCCAGTCAAATAGCTTATCCCCGCCAGAGTATTCTTTCCCGGCAGAAGTTATAATACTTACAGAAGTCCCATCCAGCGGAATACTTCCGTGCTGCCCGGATCTCAACCAGAAAGGAATGGATCCGGAACCGGAATAATATCCGAATAATCCGGTATTCAAATGATACAGCTTGTCTTGTGCATATACTGTGTTCACTTCCAGGAGTAGAGATAAGATAAAAAGGATCGGGATTCTGGAAGACATTATTTTATCATTAGTTATAACAATATGTGTCAACATAGTTCGAAGCCTGAATCGCAGCGGCAATTCCGCAATAGCGGAAGAAGCAGCAAATAATCAGTAAGCATCAAACTACAGACTCTTTACAATGTGCTCTGAGTCCTATCGCTGTACCATCATTATTTTTCGTAAATTTACAACTTAAGCTGAAACAGAACCGATGATATTCAAGAATTATAATGTACGGATTAGTCCAAAAGCTTCAATAGGCAAGAATGTCAGGATTGGTGACAATACCGTGATCTATGATAATGTTGTCGTTGAGGATAATGTAACAATCTCCCATAACTGTGTTATTGGTGAACCGCTGAACGATTATTATTCAAATCCTGAATATAAAAACCCGGAAACTGTTATCGGAGCCGGATCGCTGATACGCAGCCATGCAATAATATATGCAGGTAACAGGCTGGGTGAAAATGTTCAGACCGGTCACAGGATAACCCTCAGGGAAAATAACATAATCGGCAATCACACGGTTATTGGATTACTTTCTGATATTCAGGGCAATGTAAAAATCGGAGATTACTGCCGGCTATACAGCAATGTTGTCATCTCCTCGGAGGTAGTGATCGGCAATTATGTCTTCCTCTATCCATTTGTCGTGATTACAAATGATCCCTACCCGCCTTCAAATGACCTGAAGGGAAGCACTATCGGAGATTACTCAGTTATCGCAACACACGGTATTGTATTATCCGGTATATCAATTGGCAGCAACTGTCTCATAGGTACCGGCAGCCTTGTAACGACAAGCATTCCCGATTATTCCATAGCTGTGGGCAATCCTGTAAAGATAGAAATGGATATACGGAAATATGTTGTGCTTGGGAAAGGGAAAATGTATCCATGGATGACAAGGTTCTCCAGGGGAATGCCGTGGGATGGAATAGGCTTTGAGGAGTGGATTGAAAGTAAAAAGTAAGTAATAAATGAAAGGATAATCATCTTTGGCTGACAGGTAAAATAATGACAATGTTTATCAGGTTGTTGATAATAAGTGCACTGATTCTATTCCTTGTTTTTGTTCTTCTTGGAATAAGGATACTCATAAAGCCCGGAGGGCAGTTTCCTGAGACTCATGTTGGTCATAACAAGGAAATGAAGAAGCTTGGCATCAGGTGTGCACAGCATCAGGATCTGGGTTGTAAACCGGTTGAAGGCTCTGCCAGCTGTATGAACTGCGAAAAAAAATTCTAATTTGTTTCTGAAATATTCTTTTTCAACGATTCTGAAATCCAGGTCCTGAAGTTCCCTGAATCATCCGAATAAATAAGAAATCCCTCAAATTCAGGATGGTCTGAAAGGAACTCAATTGTTTTATCCTTTCCCATTACCATACAGGCAGTTGCCACTCCGTCGGCAGTAGCAGCATCTCCTGCAAGTATTGTTGCACTCAGAAGCTGGTTCCTTGCCGGATAGCCGGTCTCAGGATCAATTGTGTGCGAGTATTTTATCCCATTTTCAATATAGAATTTCCTGTAGTTACCGGATGTAGCGAGAGATCTGTCTTTCATGTTTATTATAGCCTGGAGTTCCTGTCCCGAAATCATATTATTATCCTCAGGCCTGTCAATGCCTATTCGCCAATCTCTCCCGTTTCTGTCTCCTCTCACTCTCACTTCCCCTCCGATCTCAATCAAATACCTCGTGAGTCCAAGTCCGTCAAAAAAACGGGCTATCACATCAACAGAGTAACCCTGGGCTATAGCATTGAAATCGAGGCTGACACGAGGATCCGTTTTAACAAGCATCCCATCTATAATATCAACCTTTTCCATTCCTACAAGAGCCAGCAGACTATCTCTGTCTGATTCCCGGAAATCTCTTGACTCGTCAGGGCCAAAACCATATGCCTTGACAAGTGGCCCGACCGTAATATCAAAAGCTCCCCCGGTAAGTTCCCATACCTCTTTTGATTTTGAAAAGACATCAAGGAAAAAGGAATCAGGAACTGCATGTTCATTTCGATTGATCTTTGAGACTATCGAGGAATCCCGGTATAATGAAAGAGACATGTCGAAATTATAAAGTACAGATTCCACCATGAGCTGAAGTTCCTCAGGACTGATATTATTATCAGGATTTTCATAAGTTATGCTATAGGTTGTACCCTGCGTAAAGCCATTGAAAGCAGAAAACGCAATTTCCTCCTCTTTACATGATAAGGAGATTAGCAGCAATAAAATAACAGAGCCGGTCAGATTTTTTTTCATTACAGATTCTTATTCTTCAATTCAATCAACAGTTTAATTATAATTTATATGCCGAAATCATCAAATGATATATTCTCTGCAGGTATTCCAAGGTTATCAAGCATCTCAACAACTGCATTGTTCATCATTGGAGGTCCGCAGAAATAGTATTCAATATCTTCAGGTTCATCAAGTTTGCTAAGATAATTATCATACAGCACCTGATGTATGAATCCTTTATAGCCTGTCCAGTTATCCTGAGGCAGAGGTTCAGACAGTGCAAGATTAAAAGTAAAATTCGGGAATTCCTTTTCAATTGCCCGGAATTCATCCTCATAAAAAACTTCACGCAACGAACGGGCTCCATACCAGTATGATACTTTCCGGGTGGTTTTAAGGGTTTTGAAAAGATGGAAGATATGAGACCTGAGCGGCGCCATTCCTGCTCCCCCTCCAATATAGATCATTTCACTGTCCGTATTCTTTATATGAAATTCCCCGTATGGACCTGATATAATTACTTTATCTCCCGGCTTCCTTGAGAAGATATAGGAAGAGCATATGCCGGGCGGCACATTCATGAATTTATTTTTCGCATTATCCCATGGAGGAGTTGCTATTCTTATATTAAGCTTTATCAGGTTTTTCTCAGCAGGATAATTAGCCATTGAATATGCACGGAAAGTTTCCGTTTTGTTCCTGATTCCAAGATCCCACATTTTATAATAATCCCAGTCTGTTCTGAACTGCTCCTGGATATCAAAATCACTGAATTTTACCTCATAATGAGGCACATCTATCTGGATATAGCCTCCCGGCTCGAATTCAAGTACTTCCCCTTCCGGAAGCTTCACGACAAATTCCTTTATAAATGTTGAAACATTCCTGTTGGAAACAACTTCACATTCCCATTTCTTTATTCCGAGTATCGATTCCGGAATTTTAATTTTCATTGGCTCCCTCACTTTAACCTGGCAGCCGAGACGCCAGTGGTTAAGCTGCTCTTTCCTTGTGAAGAATCCCGTTTCAGTAGGCAGTATGGATCCGCCTCCTTCAATTACCTGGCATTTGCACATACCGCATGTTCCGCCTCCTCCGCAGGCAGAAGGAAGAAAAATATTATTGGATGATAATGTAAAAAGCAGATTGGAACCGGGTGACACTGTTATTTTCCTGTCATTTATCTGAAGTTCAACATCTCCCTTGGGTGTTAACTTATCCCTGGCAAACAGAAGGAGTCCGACAAGAGTAATTATTACAAGCAGAAATACAATTATACTGTAGAATATAGTCCCGATAGTAGTTACAGCTAAAACCATTACAAAATAATATCAGTTATAGATTAATTCCCATGAATCCCATGAAAGCAATTGCCATAAGGCCGGTCAGTATGAATGTTATGCCAAGTCCTCTCAAAGGAGCAGGCACATTACTATAGCGCATTTTTTCCCTTATTGCCGCTATTCCCACTATAGCAAGGAGCCATCCCACACCCGATCCCACTCCAAATACAGTTGCTTCAATGACATTATTATATTCGCGCTCCTGCATGAAGAGTGATGCTCCAAGTATAGCACAGTTGACTGCAATCAACGGAAGGAAGATCCCAAGGGAATTATACAGGGCGGGACTGAACTTCTCGATAATCATTTCCACTAGCTGGACTATCGCAGCAATTATTGCAATAAAGATCATAAATGTAAGGAAACTGAGATCAACATCTGCAAATCTTTCACCCAGCCATATCAGTGCACCTTTTTTAAGTACATATTTTTCAATCAGAAAGTTAACAGGCACTGTAATAAGAAGAACGAATATAACTGCAACGCCCAGTCCTATTGATGTTTTAACCGTTTTGGAAACAGCAAGATAAGAGCACATCCCAAGGAAGAATGCAAATATCATGTTGTCGACGAAAATCGACTTAATGAATATATTTAACAGGTTTTCCATAATGTCTCACTGTTTAGTTTTCAATCAATTCCTTGTTTCTGCTTCGCTGCACCCATATTATCAGCCCAATCAGGATCAGTGCCATAGGGGGCAGGATAATCATTCCGTTATTTTCATAGCCGGTTCTGTAAACTCCCAGTTTCTCCATAACAGGGTAGCCATAGATTGTACCCGATCCAAGCAATTCCCTGATAAAAGCAACTATTACCAGGATAATCCCGTATCCGAATCCGTTCCCCAATCCGTCAATAAATGAGGGCCAGGGTTTATTTGCCATTGCAAATGCTTCCAGCCTTCCCATAATTATACAATTGGTTATTATCAGCCCGACAAAAACCGAGAGTTGCTTACTTACATCAAACACATAAGCCTTAAGAAACTCGTCAACAAGAATAACAAGAGTAGCTATCACCACAAGCTGAACTATTATCCTGATCCTGTCAGGGATATACTTGCGCATTGCAGCTATGATAAGATTTGAAACAGCCACAACAATTGTTACAGAAAGAGCCATTACAAGTGCCGGTTTCAATTTCACCGTAACAGCCAGGGCTGAACATATCCCAAGGACCTGTACCGTTATGGGATTATTTTTATTCAGGGGACCTGTCAGCAATGTAAAATTCTTCATAGAGAATATGGGTTCTTTTTCAGTATTACTCATATCTTAAATCATGATTTTATTGAAGTATTCCGTATATTTTGAAAGGCAGTCGAAAAGCATTTTTTCAAGGCCCTTGCTTGTAATAGTGCCTCCTGAGACAGCATCAACACCATGAACATCATCAGCTTTGGCTCCGCCCTTTACAAGCTTTACAGATACGAACTGTCCGTTATCGAAAAGTTTTTTGCCTATAAACATGCTTTCGAAGGCAGTAGTGTTTATTTCTGCCCCTAGTCCGGGCGTCTCACCTTTATGGTCGAAATTGACTCCATAGATCGTATTCAGATCAGACCTGAGCGACACATATCCATATAAAGGGCCCCACAATCCTTTACCCTCAACAGGAAGTATAAGTACTTTCTCCCCATCATCAGGAAAAGCCCTGAAAACAGGAAGGTTCTGCTCTTCAATCTTCTTCTTCTGTTCACTCCTGAGATCAACTGTAAAAGCATCTATCCCTTCAACAAGTTCACCTTTGTAATTCAAAACAAAACCTTCAGTGATGTATTTGTCGTACAGTTCTTCAATATTATCACGGATCGCCGTAATATTGATCGATTCCAGCATGTTGCGCTTCTTTTCGATCTCGAGGTTCTTTCTCTGAGCCGGCTGAAACAATGTGGCAGCAAGAGACAGAAGAGATGCCACAACTACAACCATTATAATTGAAAAAACAAAAATATAGCGGTTACTGAACTGTTTCATTTTACCTGTATATTAATTGCTGTTTTAGCACGTTTAAGCCTTCTTTTTATATGTGATTCGATAACAAAATAATCAATCAGAGGTGCAAAAAGGTTCATCAGCAGAATTGCCAGCATTACACCCTCCGGGTATGCGGGATTAAATACCCTCAGCAGGATCGAAAGAACTCCTATAAGGAAGCCATAGATCCATTTGCCCTTTTCAGTCTGTGAGGCTGTTACAGGATCCGTAGCCATAAAGACAGCTCCGAAAGCAAATCCTCCCATGACAAAATGATAATAGAAAGGCAGCTCCATATAGGCATTGACAGCTACTGCATTCAGAAGCAATCCCATTGCAAGGCCTCCTGCAAATACACTGACAATTATTTTCCAGCTGCCTATGCCGGTAATAATCAGTATCAGAGCTCCCAGCAGAATTGCAACTGCAGAGGTCTCACCAACCGATCCAGGTACCGTTCCAATAAACATTTCAATGAAAGAAGGGAGTTCAGAAATGTCACCTGCAGCACATAAGGCAAGAGGGGTAGCCCCTGAGAAACCATCAACTATATTCTGACCTGCCCTTAGTCCTTCCGTCCAAACCTCATCGCCTGTCATCCAGCCCGGGTAACTGAAAAAAAGGAAAGCCCTTGCAAGAAGCGCAGGATTGAAGACATTCATACCTGTTCCGCCAAAAACTTCCTTACCCAATATTACAGCGAATGCCGTCGAAACAGCAAGCATCCACAAAGGCACATCAATTGGCATTATAAGCGGAATAAGCAGGCCTGTAACAAGGAATCCCTCATTAATCTCATGCCCCCTTATCTGCGCAGCTATAAATTCAATACCAAGACCTGTTATATAGCTTACAATTATCAGCGGAAGAAGCTTCAGAAATCCGAACCCAAAACATCTCAGCACTGTTGCATCAACACCGATCGATCTGAAGTGCTGCAGTCCGGTATTATATGATCCGAAAAGCAATACCGGAACCAGGGCGATAATAACAACCGTCATTGTGCGTTTCAGATCAATACTGTCGCGGATGTGGGATCCTTTGAAAGTAACCCTGTCAGGAACAAACAAAAAGGATTCAAATCCTTCAAATACCGATCGTAGTTTCGAAAACTTCCCTCCCTCTGTGAAATGCGGCTTCAGTTTATCTATCTTGTTTCTTAAGGAATTCATTACAGTATATTTCTCAGATTCTTAACTCATTTCTTTTATCATCAGATCAATACCCTTCCGTATTATCGATTGTATCTCAATTTTTGAAGGACAAATAAACTCACAAAGTGCAAAATCCTCTTCAGCAACTTCATAGATCCCAAGGTTTTCCATCATATCGATATCCTCGGCAAGTATTGCCTTAAAGAGTTGCATCGGATAAATATCCATCGGAAGCACTTTCTCATATAAACCAGTCATTACAAATGCCCTTTCTCCTCCATGGAAATTAGTATCAGGCCTGAAAAGTTTCTTCGGCAGGAATGAAGAAGCAAAAGTCTTTGAAAAACTGAGTTTGCCGGCTCCCGGAACCGCCCAACCGAAGAACTCAAAGTAATCACCCTCAGGAATAACGGTAAACTGAGAATCATAAAACCCGAGAAATCCGTCGTCAGCGATCCTGGTCCCGGTAAGAATGTTACCACTTATATATCTTACATTGCCGGGCTTTATTTTACCTTCTGTACAAGCTTTTACAGATACGCCCGAGAGCATCCGATAATATTGCGGATTCATAACCTCAGAACCTGTCAGTGAAATAATTCTTTCAGGCTTATAAATACCTTCAGAGAATAAGTTTCCGATTGCTATCAGGTCCTGCAGATTGACTGTCCATACTACTTCTCCCTTATTAACAGGATCAATATGATGGATATGAACTCCTACATTACCGGCAGGATGAGGTCCGGAGAAATATGAAATCTCAACACCGGCAGTTCCTTTCAGCACCTGAGATGAGTCGGCCTTGCCATTAAGCACCAGATGTACTTTGCCTCCTGTAAGTTTCGTTAATGCGTTGATGCCTGTCTGAAATAACCCGGCAGGAGAATTATCAATTACAAAATTCAGATCCGGGGCAAGAGGAGCCGTGTCAAATCCTGATATGAATATCGCTTTCGGATTATCATAGGGTTTGGCAACGATATTGTAGGGTCGCTGTCTTAATGCAGGCCAAAGTCCTGATTGCAACAGGGCCTTAGTCACCTCTTCCCGGGAAAGCGATAAGGGATCCGCCTTGCTGAAACTGATATAATCATTTCCATCTTTTTCCACAATAACCTCAAGTATCTTTCTGCGGTCGCCTCTCTCAACAGACAGTACAGTACCACTCACCGGTGAGGTGAACAGGATTTCAGGGTTCAATTTATTGTGAAAAAGGGGGCTCCCGGCTTTGACCCTTTCACCGGGTTTAACATTTAGCTTTGGGATAAGACCTGGGAAATCTACGGGTTTAACGGCAAATTTCGAAGGATTGACATCCCCGGAAAGTAGCTTTTCAGCTGCCCCCTGAACCGGAATATCATACCCTTTCTTTAACTTTATGGATTCAGACATTGGATATATGGTTAATTATGTCGGAAATGTTCTTTGATATGTTTGATCCTTCAGTATTATTCTTTCGGGGAAATTAAACTAAAACGGTATCAAAACGCCGCCTGCATAAATTTAATAATTACAAAAATATAATAGTTATGACATTAAAAAATACCGGGCCTGAATAATTATTTTGCACTATTTTTGTTAACAATTTCAAGACATTCAATCCAGATGCAGAAATTCCTCGCGATCATTTCAGTCATGCTGTTGTCTGTTTTCCATTTACAGGGAATCGATAACGACTCACCGTTCTATTCCAATGGCGTTTTCGACAAGCGTATAAAAAGTGTGCAGCTGTACAAGGAAGGGTGGAATCTATCCTATCCTGTGCTCAAACTGAACGGAACCGACAAACTTGAACTGCATTTCGATCTGATTGATGATAACAATGAGACATATTATTACACCTTCTTCCATTGCGATAGAAACTGGCAGAAATCAGATATATTCACAAATGAGTACCTTGAAGGATTTCCCGAAAACCCCATAGATGACTTCAGACCTTCTTTTAATACAACTGTTGATTATTTCCACTACAAGCTGCTATTCCCTAATGAAAGGGTAAGTTTAAAACGATCAGGTAATTACATTCTTTATGTATATCCTGCCTATGACCAGGAAAATCCGGTCCTCACACAGCGATTCATCGTAACTGAAGATGATTCAAGGATCGATATCAAAATGCACAGGCCTATGATGACAATAGCCGATAATGCAGGTCAACAGGTAGATTTCACTGTAAACATATCCGGACTTAACATTATCGATCCGGCAAGAAATGTCTTCGCATTCATCCTTCAAAACGGCAGATGGGATAATGCCAAAAAGAACCTTCAGCCTGAGATATCGGGAGGCAATCAACTTATATACAACTCATTATCTGACAAGAACATCTTCATTGCCGGAAATGAGTTCAGGTATTTCGACATCAGAAGCATTAAATACCTTTCAGAGAATCTTGTAAGCATTGACTTTATTCCACCGAACTATCATTTCTTCCTTAAACCTTCGGAGAGCAGACAACTTAAGCCATATTTTTATTACAAGGATTTTAATGGGAAATACTATATCGCCACCAGCCAGGGTAAAGAAGCAGATACGGATGCAGATTATGTTTATGTGTACTTTACACTGAATTCGAATAATGTTCCGGCAGGCAGCAATGTCTATGTTACGGGAAACATGAACGGCTGGTCAGCCGGTAGTGATAACCTGATGAAATATAACAATATCAGCAGGCAATATGAATGTTCGATACTTCTCAAGCAGGGCTGGTACAATTATGAATATTCCCTGCAAAATAAAGTCGGATCTCTTCTCACTTCCATCGAATTTGAAGGAAGCTATTACGAGACAGAGAACGACTATATGGTGCTTGTTTATTACAGGGGACCTGGTGACCGTTATGACAGACTGATCACAACCGGCACTGCCAACACACTCAACAATCTATCCTACTGATGTTTAACACGTACATCAATCCCATGGCTTCAGGGTAGGAACAGCCGGTGCCGGAAAAGGTAATAATGTCCGGATGTTTCATCTAATAAGCGGCGAATAGAAAAAAAGTTATAGCTTTGCATCATAATGATCAGGTTCAGGTACATAGATAAAATACCAGCCATTTTCAGGAATAAGTATTTCCTTACAATTTTTCTCTTCCTTATCTGGATCATCCTGATGGATTCAAACAACCTGCTTTTGCGTATCAGAGAGGTTCGTGAACTCCGTAAGCTGAAAAGCGACAAGGAGTACTACACAAATAAAATAGAGAACGATAAGAATAAGCTCAAAGAGTTAAAAACAGATAACTATAATCTTGAGAAGTT
>Ga0255341_1000643_pt1 | contig 56015 bp, 56 predicted proteins | sample wastewater_treat_8_FD_192418 | JGI IMG/M metagenome (GOLD analysis project Ga0255341, IMG submission 192418) | Wastewater microbial communities from Lulu Island WWTP, Vancouver, Canada - plant12 | ecosystem: Engineered > WWTP > Wastewater > Unclassified | place: Canada: Vancouver, British... | reverse complement strand
GAACAACTGGCTTTGTTTTAAGGGGGCTTACTTTTTAAAATCAAGAAAATTGAAAATTTAAAACACTGAATATCTGCTAGTTAAAAATATGAAAAAATTATTTCGTATTTTTATCGGACAATAGTGATTTTTTTTGAAAAAATATTGTATTGATAGAATAAGTTCATATATTTGAATAATAAAATATTAATAAATAATGAAACAAGAAATTGATATTAGAAAAATTGAAGATGCAGCACAAAGATTAAGAGCCATTGCACACCCAATGAGAATAAAAATTATTTCAATACTTGAAAAACATCAGGAACTGAATGTTACAAGTATATATGAAAAATTAAAAATTGAGCAGGCTACTGCATCACACCATTTAAGTATTTTAAAAACAAACGGATTTTTAAATTCTCGCAGAGGAGGGAAAAACACGTATTACAGTTTAAGATCAGAAGCCGTGAAAAATCTGCTACATTGTATTAACAGATGCGGGAGTTAGTAGAAACGCTTTAAGACATTAATTGTTTTCTTACCGATAATAAAAAAAGACTACCCTGAAAGAGTAGTCTTTTTAATTTTTTAAGAGCAGAAATCATTCCGGGTGAATAGCTTCAACCGGACAAACATCTGCACATGATCCACAGTCTGTGCAAACATCAGGATCAATTTTATAAATGTTACCTGCGCTGATTGCTTCAACCGGACATTCATCAATACAAGTACCGCATGCAGTACAATCTTCTGAAATTACGTATGCCATAATTCTGTTTTTTTAAACTTTGACAATGCAAATATAACAATAATTAATCAATTAAGCCAAATAGCAGTAAAAAAACCTTGAAAAATAACAACTTTTAACTTGTAGTAAGGTTATTTTTTTCCGTCGTAAGCCCATTTAACATAAATGGCTCCCCATGTAAATCCGGCACCAAAGGTTGCCAAAATTAAATTGTCGCCTTTTTTAAGTTGGTCTTCATAATCAAGTAAACACAAAGGCAGGGTAGCTGCGGTTGTATTTCCGAATTTATGAATATTAACCATTACCTTTTCTTTGGGAAGTCCCATTCGGTTTCCTGTGGCTTCTATAATTCTGAGGTTTGCCTGGTGTGGAACCAGCCACTGAACTGTGTCGGAATTAAGTCCATTGCGCTTCATTACCTCAACTGCGGTGTCTGCCATTTTTGATACTGCCCATTTGAAAACAGGCTGCCCTTCTTGATATATAAAGTGTTCACGATTAGCAACAGTTTCAGTTGATGCCGGCCACACGCTTCCTCCAGATTTTTGGTATAGATGGATTCGTCCAACCCCGTCGCTTTCCAGCTTCATATCCATAATTCCTATTTCTTCTTCGGTTGCTTCTATAAGCGCAGCACCGCTTCCATCACCAAAAATGGGGCATGTGGCACGATCGGTATAATCAACAATCGACGACATTTTTTCGGCACCAATGAGAATTGCTTTTTTCACTCTGCCGGATTCGATATATGCCGTAACAGTAGCTAAGCCATATAAAAAACCACTGCATCCTGCATTTAAGTCGAAATGAAAGGCATTTTTTATTCCGACCTTATCGCTGATAATGCTGGCTGTAGCAGGAAATTGGTGGTCGGGAGTTACGGTAGCACAAATCACAAGCTCTATTTCTTCAGCTTTGGTATTTGTTTTTTCAAGAAGCTTTTTTACGGCTTCGGCTCCAAGATCACTCGATCCTTTACCAGGTTCTTTTAATACACGTCTTTCTTTAATTCCAATTCGCGTCATTATCCATTCATCAGACGTGTCAACCATGCGGCTGAGCTCTTCGTTTGTTAAAACGTAATCAGGCACAGCGCCGGCAATTCCCGTTATGGCTGCTCTTATTTTGCTCATAAGCTATTAAATTGATGAATTATGCATTTTTTTCTATAGCCAGTTTCCCTTTATAAAAACCACATTCAGGACAAACGTGATGGTATAAAACCGGCGTTCCGCAATTTGAACACGTTGAAAAAGTAGGTGCTTCAACTTTAAAATTTGCTCTTCTGCTCCTTGTTCTGGTCTTTGACCAGCGATACTTTAGATTTGCCATTGCAATTTATTTTTTAGTCATTCAAAATTTTAAATTAATGATCGTCAGACATCTTTTTTAGTTTTTCAATTATTTCTTCATCACACTTGCCTTCATCATGAACATTGCGCATTGGGAGGGAGAGGAGAATCATTTCCCTAATCCAGTTCTGAACCGAAAATTGATAATCATGACGATTAATGTAAAAAACATCATCATCATCGGAATTTATAATGTCAGATTCTTTAATAATGATTTTTCTCGAAGAATTTACTTTAACCTGCAATAATTCAAGACAACGATCGCAAGGTAAAGTTAATGTCCCTTTTGCAATAAAATCAAGTTCCATGAGTTTAGCCGATTTTTGTAATCGACAATTTACATGAATTGAGGCTTCGGAGATTTCTGAATAATTGTCTGTTTCAAAGAACTCTCCATCAATATCCCATGAGTAGTTGTGCTCCCCGGAGGCTAAACCACTGAAAGTAATGATGTATTGGTCAGACGTCTTCACGAATCCCATTTTTTATGGGCTGCAAATATATGAATAATTTATGGATTACAAAACCAAAATTATGTCAAGACACAAATGGTTTATTGCTTGGTTTGCAAAAACTTACCTAAAATTGGGTCCTCAGATGCCGAAACCTGATGCCCAAAAGCTATAGTTCTGCCACTTGTAGGATGAATAAATTCAGTATTAATATATTCTACATTTCCGTTAACAGTACGTTTAATGGCTTTAACCTTTGCTTTGGCAACATTTTCCTTAAATGATTTTGCCTCTTCCAAATTTAGTTTTATGATAGCAGATTGACCATTAAATGTAAAAGGATACTCCTGTTTATCAGCATTATAGGTGCCTAAACTTTGAATTGGGAAAAAGACATAAGAATAACTTTCGAGAATCTTTTTTTCTTGTTCGGCTTGTTTTGCTTTACGAACTATTTCCGCCTCTTTAGCACATTCTGATACTAAAGCGCCTTTCTTTATGTCATATTCCTTCATTCTGCGCTCATACATTTCGGTGGTTTCGAATTCTCCTTTAGGCTTTGCCAAATTTTGAATTGCCTGAGTTTTTTCTTTAACACAATCGAAATAAAGATATTCGTTAATATTCCAAAGTTTCATGATTTTTTCGGAACCTGTGCTTGACATTAAACCTAAAGTAGGGTTGACGAAAATATTTTTTATGGCCCCGTCGTGAATTGTTTTTTGGGTAAGCAGTGACTTGTTGGATACATTGTATATTTTAAGTTCTCCGTTTCCGTCCGCACAGAAAATGTATTTATCGCCCGGGAAAAAACAAACATTTGTTACGGGTAATTTAAAAAAATCAAATTTTGCTATTACTTTTGATGTATCTGTACGCCAGATAATAATGCTGTTATCATCAGCACCCGAAACAATCATATCGCCGGCATACGAAAAATCAACTGAATTGATTGTGCTTCGATGTCCTTTGTATGTATTTATTAATTTTCCATTATTAGCTGAATGAATCATCACCAGTTTATCCCACCCACCGGATGCAATGCTGTTGCCATCTTTACTAAAAGCTACTGTTGTTACGGCATCAGTATGGTCGGTTATTTTAAAAATTTCACCTCCCGTCATAACATCCCACACACAAATTGTATTGTCTTCGCTTCCGCTGACCAAACGTGAACCATTGGGCGAAAAATCCAAACTGGTAATCCTGTCATTATGGGCTTCGATTTCCAATTTTTTTGTCATTGAATTGGCATCCCATAGAACAATACGCTTATCCCACCCTGCCGAAGCTACCATATTAGTCTTGGGGCAATAGGCTAAAGCAAGTACAAAGCCAGTATGCTCGGCAATTTCTTTTTCCACATTGCCGGTTGTGGCATTTATTAAGTACATTTTTGTGTCATAAGAGGCAACAAGAACTTTTTGACCATCGTTTATAATAATGGATGCCGGAATATCCATCGAAAAAGGCTGGCTTTGTTTTATCAACGTTTGTCCTGACAGATTAAGGGAGCAAATAAACAACAATACACAAGAAAAATATTTCATAAAAACTTAAAATTTCTATTCTATTAGACGTCAAATATAGAAAAAAATAAAGTCATGTTTTTTATTTTGTTTTAAATAATTGATAGTTATTGTTATATGAGATTGATTTTTTGTTTTTCTCGAAATTTGTTTTATAATTTCTATAAATAAACGCATTCTTAAACTAATAATGCCGTATGATTTATGTCATTGCAATACGTCAGGAACGTAATTATATTTTTTCTATCTTTGAAATCGAAATTAAATACAAAAAACTATGAATAAAAAAATTGAAAAAGCATTAAATGAGCAGATAAATGCCGAAATGTATTCTTCATATTTATATTTAGCTATGTCTGCATATTTTGCTGATGCAAACATGAATGGTTTTGCCAACTGGATGCGTGTTCAGGCTCAGGAAGAACTGGCTCATGCCATGATTTTTTTTGATTATATAAACGAACGTGGCGGACGCGTTGACCTAAAAACGATTGAAAAGCCAAAAAAGGAATGGAAAAATGCAATAGAAGTTTTTGAAGAAACATTAAAGCATGAGCAACATGTAACTTCATTAATTAACAATCTCGTTAATTTGGCCATTGCCGAAAAAGACCACGCTACCAATAATATGTTGCAGTGGTTTGTAAAAGAGCAGGTTGAGGAAGAAGCTTCGGCTGGTGAGTTACTTGCTGAGGTAAAAATGACCGAAGGAAAAGGCCCGGGAATGTTTATGATAGATCGCGAACTAAAATCCCGTGTTTTTACACCTCCTACGGTAGATTAACAGAATAATAATTTGTTTTAATTATAGTTAATGCCCGAAAAATTAAGTCGGGCATTATTTTTGTAGTTAATAGCTAAACATTAAAAATCGATGAGCCATGAAAACATTATTATCATTTTTTGTCATTTTTATTGCATTTGTTTTTGTCGGCAATGCTCAGGTTGTTTATTCCTGCCAATATAAAAGTGATGCCCAGGTAAAGGTTTACGTTGCAAATTACAAAAGCGATGCAGATTTAGTGGTATATAAATGTACTTACAAAAGTGATGCCTCGGGAAATAATGGCTTGTGGTATTTTGCCGATTATAAAAGTGATGCAAAAAAAACAATTTATTTTTGCGATTATAAAAGCGATGCAGACTTAATTATATATTTTGCTGAATACAAAAGTGATGCAGGATGGCGAAACAGTAACAAAAAACATCTAATGTACTAAAAAGTACATGCCGATTAAGAGTAAATTATCTTATTGTTTCTTAAAAAGATTAAACTTTTAGCATTAGTGCTAAACAGTCATAATATCTTTTTCTTTTGAAGATATAATCTGATCTATTTTTTCGATACTTTTGTCAGTAACTGTTTGAATGTCTTTTTCCAGATTTTTTACTTCATCTTCCGGAATACCGTTTTTAGTTAGTTTACGTGCGCTGTCAACAGCATTTCTTCTAATATTTCTAACAGCTATCTTTGCATTTTCTCCTTCACTTTTTACTTTTTTCACCATTTCTTTTCTGCGCTCTTCGGTTAAAGGAGGAATTGAAATACGAATTATTTCTCCATTATTAACAGGCGTAAATCCCAGATTGGCAGCCATGATTGCTTTTTCAATAGCACCCAGCACACTTCTATCCCAGGGTTGAATAACAATGGTTTTGGCATCAGGTATATTAATGTTGCCTACTTGTGCCAGAGGTGTCATTGTACCATAAAAATCAATTTTAACAGAGTCAAAAATAGAAGGGCTGGCTTTTCCCGCACGTATTTTTACTAATTCGCGTTCCAAAAAAGCAATGGCATTATTCATTCCTTCCTTTGCTTCTTCCAGTAATAATGTAGATTCTTCGCTCATGATTATTTTTCTTATTTATTTTTAACCAGTGTTCCAACTTTTTCTCCTTTGAGAATATTTGTTAAATTGTTTTGACCATTAATGTCAAAAACAATAACGGGTAGATTGTTTTCCTTACACAAAGTAAAGGCAGTCATGTCCATGATGTTCAGATGTTTTTCGTAGGCTTCGTCAAATGTTAGCTCATCAAATTTAACTGCATCTGAAAACTTTTCGGGATCAGCTGAATATATGCCATCAACTCTTGTGCCCTTCAATAAAGCATCCGCCTCTATTTCTATTGCACGCAATGCGGCAGCAGAATCAGTGGTAAAATATGGATTGCCTGTGCCTCCCGCAATAATAACAACAGTTTTATTTTTCAATAATTCAATGGCATGTTTGCCGTACATTTTTTTACACAGAGGTGATATCTCAAGTCCTGACAACACCTCGCATTTTATTCCTTTACTTATCAGTGTATCTTGCAGGGCAAGGCTATTGATTATTGTGGCAAGCATCCCCATATAATCGCCCTGAATGCGGGAAACGCCTTTTTTTTCTCCGCTAACACCTCTGAAAATATTTCCGCCTCCAAGCACAACAGCTATTTCTGCACCCATATTTACGGCAGATGAAATTTGTTCGGCAAACAATAAAAGCATTTCGGAATCAATTCCTGAACCTTGTTTGCCTGCAAGTGATTCACCACTTAATTTAAGAAGAATTCTTTTCATAGTGTTGCAAAGTTATAAAAAAGGAGGTATTGAAACCTCCAAAAAATTAATACTTTTCTACATTTATCTTTTTGCCATTTTCGTCATAAAAGGTCCATTCTCCTACTTTCATGTCATTTTTATATTGACCTGAATAACGCATTCTTCCGTTTTCGTAATACACCCGTCTGAACCCTTCGGCTTTGCCTTCAACAAATTCTCCTTCGCTCCATAGATTGCCGTTTTGATACCAAACCCGCCATAACCCATTGCGTTTATTGTTCGAAAATCCGCCCTCGGACTGAAGTTTGCCATCAGGATAAAAAACCTCTTCTTTAACTTTTTCGTGTTTTTCGTTATCCGAATAATAGGCAACTACTTTTTCTTTTCCGTCAGGATAGGTCTTTTCAACAACCCGTATGGTTTTGTTTCCCCCACAGGAAAAAAGCACAAAAACCAAAGTGACCATAAGCGGAATAAAGCCAGATTGTTTCATTGTTTTGAAAATTCTTTGTTTAGTTTATCAACAACTTTAACCGTTATGTTTAGCTCGTCTTTTGCATATAAAATTCCTGTGCCGCTGTTATAGTCAAGAACATAATCATACGGAAATTCTGCAGGATACTTATTTATAACGCTTATAATCGAATCGAGAATGCGCTTATTCATTTCAATTTGCTTTTGCTGAACAGCAGCAAGATAGGAGTCGTGAAGTCCCATAAGTTGTTGTTGTTCATTTGCAAGAGCAGATTCCTGACGATTATAATCGTCCTTGGTCTGAATTTTTCCGTTTTGAACGTTTTGTTGAAAAAGATTTACACGTGCCTGAAAGGATTCCTGACGTTTTGACAAATCTTTTTCAAGGCTGTCGCTAAGTTTAAGCAAACCTCCCTTTAAGGTATCAGCCAGCTTATATTGTGTCATTATACTGTCAGACTCTACATAAGCAATCTTTACCCCGTCTGCAGTTGTATTGTTAAGTTCAGATTTTGACGGCTTAAACAAATATAAAACAAGCAGTAATATAATAAGCAAACCCGAAACAATATTAAATATCATTTGAGGACTGCAAAAGCAGCATTTCTTTTTCTTATCAGAACAATTATAATTGTCCTGATTAATTAAATTGTTTTCCATAAGCAGTTTTTAATTTCCAATTTCCGACATGAATTTAATTCGCATAAGCCTGATTTCCTCCAGTGAGTATTCGTTTTCGCCTAGTTCGGTTAATGCGTCATCAATAGAGTCGGTTTCGGCAGTTCTGAAATAATCAAATATTTCCTCTTGATGATACGGATCGATATTTTCATCAATATAATAATTTAAATCGATGCGGGTACCGCTTGAAACAATACGTTCCAATTCATCAAGCAATTCTTCGAAAGAAAGATTTTTTGATATAGCCAAATCTTCTAATGCTACTTTGCGGTCAATGGCCTGTATAATAAACACCTTCAGTTTGCTTTTATTAACGGTAGATTTTACAACCATGTCCATTGGCCGTATAATTTCGTTTTCTTCGACATATCCGGCTATGAGTTTCAGGAATGGTTCTCCGTATTTACCTGCTTTTCCTGCTCCAACACCAGTAATGTTTTTCAGCTCATCCATGGTAATAGGATACTGGATGGCCATATCTTCTAATGATGGATCCTGAAAAATAACAAAAGGCGGAAGATTTTCCTTTTTTGCTAGTTGTTTTCGCAGGTCTTTTAGCATGGCAAAAAGTACTTTATCGGTGCCACTGCTGCGGCCATCTGGTGAATTTGGGCCGTCTTCTTCTTTTTCTTCTTCGATGTTACGATCTTTCGTCAACATAATTGAATGTGGATTGTTCAAAAATTCTTTTCCTTTATCTGTTATTTTAAGAACTCCATAGTTTTCGATTTCTTTTGCTATAAAGTTCATAATAAGCATTTGTCTGATGACGGAATTCCAGAATCTTTCGGATTTTTCGCTTCCTTTTCCAAAAACTTCCAGTTTTTCTGCCTTAAGTTGTTTCATTGATGGGGATTTACTTCCAAGAATGATGTCAACTATATTTTTTGATTTAAATTGTTCCTGAGTTTCTTCAATGGTGTCCAGAACTAAACATATTTCATCTTCTCCTTCAAAAGAGTCTCTTGGGTACAAGCAGTTATCACAGCACTGACAGTTTTCATTATGGTAATTTTCGCCAAAATAATGTAATAATTGTTTACGCCTGCACACTGAGCTTTCGGCAAAAGAAATAGTTTCCAGCAATAAATGCTGTGCAATTTCCTGCTCAGCTACACCTTTGTCTTTCGAAAATTTTTCAAATTTTTGTAAATCATCATAGCTGTAAAAAGCAATACACAACCCTTCGCCTCCATCACGTCCGGAGCGTCCCGTTTCCTGATAGTAACTTTCAAGGCTTTTTGGCATGTCGTAATGCACTACATAGCGAATGTCGGGTTTGTCAATACCCATCCCAAAAGCTATGGTGGCAATCATAACATCCACTTCTTCCATCAGAAACATATCTTGGTTCTGGCGTCTAACGGCTGCTTCTAATCCCGCATGGTATGGGAGTGCCTTGATTCCGTTAACCTGAAGAAATTCGGCAAGTTCTTCTGTTTTTTTCCTGCTAAGGCAATACACAATTCCACTTTTGCCTTCGTTGGATCTGATAAATTTAAGAAGTTCCTTATTTACATCTTTATATTTTGGCCTTACTTCATAATATAAATTAGGTCTGTTAAAAGATGAAATAAAAATATTTGGATTTCTAAATTTTAAATTTTTAAGTATGTCTTGCTGCACTTTTGGTGTAGCAGTTGCAGTAAGAGCGATAAGGGGGACATTTTTGCCAATGGTTTCCACAATAGGTCTAATCCTTCGGTATTCAGGCCTGAAATCGTGCCCCCATTCCGAAATACAATGAGCTTCATCTACTGCATAAAAAGAAATATTTATGCCTTGAAGAAATTCAATGTTTTCATCTTTTGTTAATGATTCAGGAGCTACATATAATAATTTTGTTTTCCCCGACAAAAGATCTTCATGCACAAGTGCTATTTCAGCTTTGGTTAAAGATGAATTCATCACGTGAGCTATCCCGTTATCTGTACCAAAGTTCCGAATATTATCAACCTGATTTTTCATTAATGCAATCAGCGGAGAAATTACAATGGCCGTGCCCGGAAGTAATAAAGCCGGTAACTGATAACACAAAGATTTGCCACCTCCCGTTGGCATTATTACAAAAGTGTCTCTGCCATCAAGAAGACTTTCAATAATCTCTCGTTGTTCGCCTTTGAATGTATCAAAGCCAAACACGGTTTTTAAAACATTTTTAATATCAGCAGCTTCAACCTGTTTCATCTTTATAAATGACTCCGCATTTTAAAATGCAAAAGTAATATTTAAGAGTAAAGATAAAAATTTTTACATAAATGAAAAAATATTCATCATTAATAAAATACTTATTTTTGTTTTTTAAATAAAAAAAGAATGTCAAAGGTAAAAGAATTTAAAGAATATCGCCTAAGGATGAATAATGCTATTTTGGATGGCGACAATAAAGTAATCAAAAGATTATTCTCTGTTGATACAATGGCATATGACCCGGGAGCTTTAAGCACTAAAACAAAAGAGATGCTGGGCCTGGTTTCTTCGCTTGTTCTTCGTTGTGATGATTGTGTAAAATACCATCTTGAAAAATTAAGCGAGATTGGTTGTACTGATGCAGAGATTCATGAAATTTTCGGCATTGCAATGCTTGTGGGCGGAACAATTGTTATACCACATACCAGAAGAGCTGTTGAATTCTGGAATGAGCTTAACAACGTTAACACTTTCTGATTTTATTTTGTTATTGTTAATAAGCTATAACAACACATTCTTATTGCTGTGTTTTGTTAGTGATATTGTATTTAATCTACATAAAAATACTTTGTTTGCGTTTGGCTAATTATTTAAATCGGTCAATATGTTTATTTAATTACTCTTATACAAATAAAAAAGGCATATTTGGTTAGAAATAAATTGTTTGACTATGTTTTTACTATTTTTGGCTAAAATGCATATCTTGAGCTGATGACAAATTCAATTTTGTTTTGCGAAAACAACGAAGTTTTAAAAACATTTAAAAAAATTAACAATTTTTATCAATCTGCCGACACATTAAAAAATAGTATTTTTGCATCAAAATTCATCCGTATGAAAGCATTCGTTTTCCCGGGACAAGGTGCCCAATTTTCAGGAATGGGAAAAGATTTATATGATCGTTTCCCAATGGCAAAAGAAATGTTTGAACAGGCTAATGCAATTCTTGGCTTCAACATTACAGATATTATGTTTGGTGGAACAGATGAGGATTTGCGCCAGACAAAAGTAACCCAACCTGCCATTTTTTTGCATAGCGTAATTTTGGCCAAATGTATGGGTGCAGCGTATGCTCCTAAAATGACTGCTGGTCATTCATTGGGAGAGTTTTCGGCTTTAACGGCTGCAGGCGCATTATCATTCGAAGATGGCTTAAAATTAGTATATGCACGCGCTATGGCGATGCAGAAGGCATGCGAAATGCAACCATCTACAATGGCTGCCATTCTTGGACTTGATGATGACAAGGTAGAAGAAATTCTTAAAGGTATAAACGATGAAATTGTAGTACCGGCTAACTATAATAGTCAGGGACAGCTGGTTATTTCTGGCACAGTGGCCGGAATTGACAAAGCATGCGAGGTGCTGAAAGCAGCGGGTGCTAAACGTGCTTTACCTTTAAAAGTTGGAGGCGCTTTCCACAGCCCGTTGATGGAACCTGCCCGTATTGAACTTGCGGCTGCAATTAACAGCACAGAATTCAAAACTCCTATCTGCCCTGTATATCAAAATGTAAATGGAAAGCCTTTTGTTGAGCCTGCTCAGATTAAGGAAAACCTTATAGCTCAACTTACTTCGCCGGTACGCTGGACTCAGACGGTTCTTAATATGGTTGCCGATGGTGCCACTGATTTTATCGAAGTTGGTCCGGGTAATGTATTGCAAGGCCTTGCAAAAAAGATTGCCCCCGAAGTAAATGTTTCAGCTGGTGCTATAGAATGATTGTTAAAATAAAGCTAATAGGCTTTTTATAAAATTTTTTAATATGGATTTGTCTAAAATCATTGCAGTATCCGGTAAACCCGGATTGTATTCTTTGGTTTCTCAAACCAAAAGCGGTATGCTTGTAGAAAGTCTTTCAGACGGTACAAAAATTCCGGTTTTTGCAACTGACCGGGTTAGCGCTTTAGCCGATATCAGCATTTATACCACGGGAGAAGATGTTCCGTTGAAAGATGTTTTAATAACTATTTTTAAAAATTTAAACGGAGAAAAAGCGATTGATGGTAAATCCGATAAAAAGGATTTGGTTGCATTTATGGATAAGGTATATCCTGAATGGGACAGGGAGCGTGTATATCCAAGTGATTTAAAAAAGCTTTTCAACTGGTATAATATTCTTGTTGAGAATAATCTTATCGGCGATAAAGACGAAGAAGACACAGAAAAATTGCCCGAAAAAACAGATGAAGAATAAGAAAAGCAAGGCTTTATTATTGGTGCTTAAAAACACGAAACTGAACGAAAAACATTTTGTAATTAAAGTTCAGTTGCCCAAAAATCATCCTGAGATATGGCCCGGGCAGTTTGTGGAAATTCTAGTGGAGGGTAGCCCTGAAACTTTTTTGCGAAGACCTATATCGGTTCATGATGTTGATGAAAAAAATCACACCCTTGATTTGATGATAAAAATTGTGGGTGCCGGAACTGAAAAATTATCGTTTTTAAAAGAAGGGGATTTCATAGACATTATATATCCTCTTGGACATGGATTTTCTCTTGCGCGTAAAGGTCAAAAAGTATTGCTTGCGGGTGGAGGTTGCGGCATTGCTCCCATGCTTTATCTGGCACGAAAACTGAAGGAAGCTGGTGCAGAATGCCATATTGCCGTTGGAGGAAAAACCTCTGACGATATACTTTTATCAAATGAATACCGGAAATTGGGAAAAACAGCTGTACTTACCGAAGATGGTTCTATAGGCGATAAAGGCTTGATTACTGCACATTCATGGTTTGGGACTGATTTGAAATCTTTTTCAAAAGTTTATGTATGTGGCCCGGATGCAATGATGAAAGCAATCGGCCAATTGTCGGTTAATGCCGGTGTGTATTGCGAAGTGTCTCTCGAAAACCTTATGGCGTGCGGAATAGGATCTTGCCTGTGTTGTAATGTTAGCACGACTGAGGGCAATGTTCGCGCATGTGTTGAAGGTCCTGTTTTTGATGTTACGCTGCTTAAGGATTGGAATCATAACCCCGTTTGCCATGGCTGATTTGAAAGTTAATATAGGTAATTTGGAATTGCAAAACCCTGTTCTTACCGCCAGCGGAACATTTGGATATGGTTTTGAATTTGAAGATTTTCTTGATGTAAACAAATTAGGTGGCATTATTGTAAAAGGCACCACGCTAGAACCGAGACAAGGTAATGCATATCCGCGAATGGCTGAAACTGTTTCAGGGATGCTGAATGCAGTAGGATTACAGAATAAGGGAGTCTTTGTTTTTATTGATGAAATATTGCCCAAAATTAGAGGCTACAAATCTCGCATTATTGTAAATTTAGCGGGATCAACAGTTGAAGACTATGCCGAGGCTGCTTCGGTTTTGAACGAGGTAAATGATATTCCGGCAATTGAACTGAATGTAAGCTGCCCCAACGTTAAAACAGGCGGTATGGCCTTTGGTACCAGTTGTCATTCTCTTGCCGAAGTCGTTAAAGCAGTCCGCAAAGTATATAAAAAACATTTGATGGTGAAACTTTCACCAAATGTTACCAATATTGCCGAATTTGCAAAAACTGCCGAAGACAACGGTGCCGATTCAATTTCTGTTATAAACACCCTTATGGGAATGGCTATTGATGCAGAAACCAGAAAACCGAAGCTTTCCACAATTACGGGTGGATTATCCGGACCGGCAATTAAACCTGTAGCATTGCGAATGGTATGGCAATGTTATAAGGCAGTGAAAATTCCGATTATCGGGCTGGGCGGCATCATGAATGCAACCGATGCTGTTGAATTCATGCTGGCCGGCGCAACAGCCATTCAGGTTGGAACTGCCAATTTCATTAATCCGTCAGTTGCAGAAGACATAGTAAGCGGTATCAACGAGTATTGCGACCGCCACGGAATAAAAGATGTGAAGGAATTAACCGGAGCACTTTTAATTTAAAATTTAAAATTTGTTTAACTTTTTTTGACGTTTGATTTTATCAACGTCCTGTATGCTATTATTTTATGCTTATTCTCAGGTGATTTAAAAATTTATTTTTAGTAAGTTAAATTATCATACCTTTGCAACTTGATTTCCCAATCACTAACATATTGATTTTATGTCATCCGGCAAAAAAATTAGTTCAGCATTGATTTCTGTTTATGATAAAACAGGGCTGGAACCAATTATTCATCGCCTGAATGAGTTGGGCGTAACCCTGTTTTCCACTGGTGGTACTGCCGACTTTATCCAGAAACTGGGAGTAAAGGTTACCGACATTTCAGAACTGACCGGTTATCCGCCCGTTTTTCATGGTCGTGTAAAAACCCTTCATCCTGCTGTATTTGGCGGAATTCTTTATCGCCGCGATAATAGTGACGACCTGGAGCAGGCAAAGGAATTTAATATTCGCGCTATTGACCTTGTTGTAGTTGATCTGTATCCATTCGAGGAGACCCTGAAAAAAACAAGCGAAGAAGCACAGCTCATTGAAAAAATTGATATAGGAGGCATTAGTCTTATTCGTGCGGGAGCAAAAAACTTTAACGATGTTTTGATTGTTCCTTCAGTTGAGTATTATAGTGACTTGCTTGAAATATTGCAAACCGGCGAAACCACGTTAGAGCAACGTAGAGTTTTTGCTACGCGCGCTTTTGAAGTGTCATCTCACTACGATGCACAGATTTTTTCATGGATGAACAGAGATAATACGGTAAATGCCACAAAGGTGAGCTTGCGTAATGGAATGCAGTTAAGATATGGCGAAAATCCTGCACAAAAAGCATCTTTTTATGGAGATTTGGAAAAATATCTTACAAAACTAAATGGCAAAGAATTGTCATATAACAATTTGCAGGACATTGGCGGTGCATTGGATTTGTTGGCAGAATTAAATGATAGCGCTTGTGTGATAGTTAAACATACAAATGCCTGTGGTGTTGCTGAATCGGACTCGGTGGGCGATGCATGGTTAAAAGCTTTGAGTTGCGATCCGGTTTCTGCTTTTGGCGGAATAGTGGCTTTTAATAAAAAATTGGATGCTGAGACCTGTAGCAAATTGCATGATTTTTTCTTTGAGGTTTTAATTGCCCCTGATTTTGATGAAAATGGATTAGCGCAACTTTCATCCAAGAAAAATCGTATAATTATCCGCTTAAATCAATTACCTGAGACAGCATCAATGATTAAACATCTTTCTTTTGGCTATTTGTGGCAGGAAAACGATAATTTGAAAGAAAATCCCCAGCAATGGGAATTAAAAGCGGGCAATCCGCCTTCACCGGCGATGATTGAAGATATGCTGTTTGGGATGAAAGTGGTTAAGCATTTAAAATCCAATGCTATTGTGTTGGTCAAAAATCGTTTATTGATAGGTAGCGGCATAGGGCAAACAAACAGAGTAGATGCAGTTAAGCAATCGGTAGAAAAAGCCGAGAAGTTTGGTTTTGATACTAAAGGCAGTGTTTTATGTTCAGATGCTTTTTTCCCTTTTAGCGACAGTGCTGAAATTGCTTTTAATTCCGGCGTTACTGCTATTGCTGAACCGGGAGGTTCGATAAGAGATGAAGACACAATTAAGTATTGTGCTGAAAATAATATAACATTAATGTTTACAGGTAACCGACATTTTAAACACTAAAATATCTGAATAGGACTATGGGACTTTTCAATTTTATGACAAAGGAAATAGCAATGGACCTTGGAACGGCAAATACCGTTATTATTCATAATGACAAGGTTGTGGTTGATGAACCTTCAATTGTTGCTATTGACCGTTCCACCAATAAAATTATGGCTATTGGTAAAAAGGCAATGATGATGCATGGCAAAACACATGAAACAATAAAAACCGTCAGGCCGTTGCGTGATGGTGTTATTGCTGATTTTATGATTGCCGAGCACATGATGCGTGAGCTTATAAAAATGATAAATACCCGTAAGCCGCTTTTTCCGCCATCGTTAAAAATGGTAATAAGCATTCCCAGTGGTATTACCGAAGTTGAAGAACGTGCTGTGCGTGATTCTGCTGAGCAGGCCGGAGCAAAAGATGTTCGCCTTATTCATGAACCTATGGCTGCTGCTATCGGAATCGGCCTTGATGTGTTGGAGCCTGCAGGAAATATGATTATTGATATCGGTGGAGGTACCAGCGAAATTGCAGTTATAGCTCTTGGTGGCATTGTAAGTAATAAAAGTATCAGAATTGCCGGAGACGACTTTAATTCCGACATAGAGGAATACATGCGAAAAGCCCATAATCTTTACATTGGCGAAAGAACGTCAGAACGTGTAAAAATTGAAGTTGGAGCTGCCATGGCGGAAATTGACAATGCTCCGCCTGATTTCCCTGTTCATGGACGTCACCTCTTATCGGGAATTCCACGTGAAGTTATGGTGTCTCATGCTGAAATTGCCCAGGCTTTAGATAAAACAATCAGCAAAATAGAAGCTGCCATATTAAATGCTCTTGAAAATACTCCACCAGAACTTTCTGCTGACATTCTGAATACCGGAATTTATCTCGCCGGAGGCGGTTCTCTTCTTCGCGGGCTGGATAAACGTATTGAACAAAAAACAAAGCTTAGAGTACATGTTGCCGAAGATCCTTTACGTGCCGTAGCACGAGGAGCCGGAATAGCCTTAAAGAATTTTGACAAATTCCCTTTCCTGATTAAATAATCAAATATTTTTTATGCGAAATCTTCTGGATTTTTTAAAGAGTATTCGCATTTTTTTGTTGTTTTTATTTCTTGAAACAATTGCACTATTATTTACTTTTAATTCCAGTGCATTTCACTCGGCTACGTCCTTTCAGTTTTTTACCGGGATAAATAACCGCATAATGAAGGTAAGATCTGATGTAGTGTCTTATTTTAATCTTCGTGAAGAAAACCGCAAACTGATGGAAGAAAACATGTGTTTGCGGCAGCGCCAAAAGGAGTCTTATATTATTTCGGACCAGCGTGTTTTTACAGTAAACGACACCCTTTACCGTCAGGAATTTGAATACCTTACAGCCAGTGTAATAAACTATACGATAAATTACAAAGACAATTATATTACTCTTGATAAAGGCTCTCAGCAAGGAATAGAGGAGGGAATGGGTGTTTACTCCCCTTTGGGTGTTGTTGGAATTGTGGATCATGTTTCGCAAAATTATTGCCTAGTTAAATCAATTCTTCATTCCGAAGTAACAATTAGCACAACGGTTAAGGGTGAAGGAGTAACAGGAACTTGCATGTGGGATGGTATTAATTATACTACGGGAATTCTGAAAGACATTCCGGTACATGTTAAAATTGAAAAAGGTGATACACTGCTTACAAGTAATTATAGCAGCATTTTCCCGGCCGGAATACCTGTTGGTTATATTGCCGAAATCAGTACTGATGCAACACGTGCATTTTATAATGTGAAATATCGGATTGCTGCTGATTTTAGCAATTTGTCTTCGGTTTACATAATCAGAAATTTAATCAAAGGAGAGCTGGAGGAACTTGAAAAGATGAAGGAGAAACGTAATGAACAATAAGCTTATTATTCCTAATATTTTACGCTTCTTGCTTGTGTTTATTCTTCAAGTAGTCATCTTTAACTATACTAATTTTTTCGGCTATATAAATCCTTATATTTATTTATATTTTATTTTGCTGATTCCTTTCGAAACACCGGCAGGCCTTGTGCTAATTCTTTCTTTTATTGCCGGATTTACACAGGATATGTTTGTTAGTACCGGTGGACTTCATGCTGCTGCATCTACGGCAATAGCTTTTATAAGACCTTTGCTGCTTCGCACCATTGTTTCTAAACGCGATTACGAATCGGGGTTACAGCCAAGTGTTGCCGACCTTGGATGGGCATGGTTTGTTACTTATGCGGGAATAGCTGTATTTATTCACAGCTTAATAATATTTTATTTGGATATTTTTAAATTCAGTTATTTCTTTATAACACTGAAACGTTCATTGTTGCATGCTTTAGCCACGTTCTTCTTTATCATATTATTTGAATTTGTGGCTAATATCAGAAAGAAATAAGCAGTTGCAAAGCTTATTTGTTCCCGGCTTTAAAAAGATTAATTCTTTAAATGATCCTCAAAATACTGATAAATCATTTTATATAAGTGCATGCGGTCTTTTCCGCGTACATTGTGTTCGTGATTTGGATACAAGAAAAAATCAACTAATTTTCCTGCTTTAATGGATGCTTCTAAAAACGAAAGGCAATGTTGCGGAACTACAGTAGCATCCTGATAACCTTGAATTATTAGTAAACGACCGTTAAGCTTATCGGCAAAATTTGTTAGTGCAGAGTTTTTATAACCTTCGGGATTTGACTCCGGTGTATCCATATATCGTTCGCCATACATTACTTCGTAATATTTCCAGTCAATTACCGGACCACCTGCTACAGCAGCTTTAAAAGCCTCGGGATATTTTAGCATTAAACTTATAGTCATGAAACCACCATAACTCCATCCGTGAACGCCTATACGGCTTTGATCGACCCAGGGTTGACTTTTCAGCCATTCAACGCCCACCATTTGATCTGCGGCTTCAATAGTACCGCAATTACGAAAAATAGCACTTTCGAAATCAAGCCCGCGATTTGCCGAGCCACGATTGTCAAGTGTAAAAACAACATATCCTTCAGATGCCAAATAATACAGAAACATTCCTGCACCGCCTGTCCAGCTATTGGTTACTAATTGTGCATGTGGCCCTCCGTAAACATAAATTATAACTGGATATGTTTTGGAAGAATCAAATCCAACAGGTTTTAGAAGCCTGCCGTAAAGCAGCGTTCCGTCTTTGGCTTTTAATGTTATAATTTCTGGTTGCGGCACTGCATATTTTTTAAGCGGATTTTCATCCTTTAACAGAGATTTGATTTCTTTTCCTGTTATTGTTTTAATGCTGATTGACGCACCCATGTTAATAGCACTGTAATAATCGCTGAAAAGCGAAAAATCTTTGCTCATTAATATTTCATGAGTTCCGGCTTCGGAAGTGACTTTTGTAATTTTCCCGTCTTTAATATTTACGATATAGGCATGATTTTCCAAAGGAGATTCTTTTGTTGCCATGAACCATATCCTTTGAGCTTTTGAGTCGAAATCACCAAGCCTGGTTACCATCCAGGGGCCCTTTGTAATTTGCTTAATAAGCTGACCTTCGGTATTGTATAAATACAAATGATTGAATCCGTCCCGCTGACTTTGAACAATAAATTCATTTGTTTTTCCCGGAACAAAAACAAGTGGGTGCAAGGGTTCTACATACCTGTCGTTTGTTTCTTCAAATATCGTTTTAATAAAATCGCCTGTTGTTGCATCATACTGGTTCCATCTCAGATGATTTTGATCTCTGTTTAGAACGCCAATAAAAACATATTTTTCATCGGGACTCCAGCTTATGTTGGTTAAATACTGATCCTTAGGTTCGCCGGTTTTTACAAAAATAGTTTTTTCGTTAGCTACATTGTAAATACCAAGTGTTACCTGGTGACTTGTCATTCCTGCCATGGGATATTTGGTATTTTCTAATTCTGCAATTCGTGTATTGATGTTTACAAGCGGATAATCGGTTACCATTGACTCATCCATGCGGTAAAAAGCTAATTTGTTTCCTTTTGGCGACCAAAATATTCCTTTCTCAATGCCAAATTCGTTTCGGTGAACAGTTTTACCGCAAACTATACCTTTGTCGGTTTCGTTTGTGATAGCTTTTTCAATACCATTAACGGATATATAAAGATTGTTTTCTTTAGTGTATGCAACAAGATGTTTTTCTGAGCATAAATCAATATTTTCTGCTTCCTTTGGCCATGAATTTTTGATTTCTGCCTTTTTGGTTACAACATCTGCTATAATCCAATTATTATCATTGATAAAGCGTATTTTGGAATCCGAAATCCATTCAATTTCAGGAAAATATTTCATGCTTTCGGCATCAACAGCTGATAAGGCGTTGTTAAGCTCCGATAAATTCATCAGAACACTTTCTTTCCCTTTTGCGTCAATTTTAATAAGTTCATCATTGTTTTTTAAGTATGAAAACCAATTTTGAGAGCAATGAACTACCAAATTTTCAACATTACCGGGATATAGATTTCGGTTTGTAAATATTTTTTCGAGAGTCAGTTTTTGATTTTGGGCATTTGTAAGTTGAATAAACAATACTGAAAAGAACAAGTAAAAAGCGATTTTTTTCATATTCAATAAATAAAAACAGGGTTAATATTTTTTAATTTTTTTAGCAATATTGATTGCAGCATCAGCATCGGATTCGAACAGACTGCCAATAACAACAGCGTTGGCTCCTGCTTCAATCAGGCTGATTGCGGTTTTTTCGTTTTTAATACCGCCACCCACAATAACAGGTAAATTTGTTTTTGATGCCACTTCGCTTACCATTTTGCATGGCACAGGGTTTTGTGCACCCGATCCCGCTTCGAGATATATGATTTTATGACCTAAATATTTTCCGGCCAAAGCTGTGGCTACTGCTATATCGGTTTTATTATCCGGTATCGGCATTGACTGCGAAATATACTCCACAGATGTTCTTTTGCCGCCATCTATTAACAGATACGACGTGGGGATAACTTCAAGATTGGTACGCGAAACAAGAGGCGCTGCATGTACATGCTGGCTAATGAGAAATTCGGGATTGCGACCCGAAATTAATTGCAAAAACAAAATGGCATCGGCTTTTTCGCTAACCTGCATTGCATTTCCGGGAAATAATACCAGCGGTAAATTTGTTAGTTTACGAAGTTTTTCAAGTACATCCTCGGTTACAGAAGCCGACAGAAGACTGCCTCCAATCAGATAAAAATCAATAAATGAATTTAATTTCGAAATGGAAGCTGAATGTTTTTTTAAATTAAATTTATCAGGATCGATTAAAATAATAACCCGCCTTTTAGGCGTTTGAAATAAATTGTATATTTGATTTGGCTTTTGCATAATTAATTTTATGTTCAAAGATAAAAAATCCTTTTTTAACCTGATAACATTATGAAAAAACTAATTTTGTCCGGATTCATGCTATTTATGTTTACAAATATGTTTGCCCAAATAAATAAAGTTGTTTTTGATTCTATAGCACAAAAAGAAATTCTGACAGGTGAATGTAATCGCGAAGGATTGAATTTGCCTTTGTTTTCCGAATACTATTTGAGTGAATATTCGTCTTATAATCCTGATCTGGCTGTTAGCGCCATGATTTCAACTTATGGCCATGATTATGAAATTGTCATTGTTATGGGTTCATGGTGCGGAGACAGCAAAGAGCAGGTTCCACGCTTTTATAAAATTATGGATAGTTTTGATTTTCCTGAAAGCAACATAAGGCTTTTGTGTGTGGATAAGAAAAAGACTGCACAAAACTATGAAGAGGAAATTTCAGATTATAACATCAGCTTTGTGCCAACTTTTATTTTTTTCAGGGATGGTAAAGAGCTTGGACGCATTGTAGAGACACCGGTAGAATCATTGGAAAAAGACTGGTTGAAAATTATTGAAAAATAAAACGTCTTTTATTCAGGTTTGCATATAATTTTGCTTGATATGAAAAAAGATAAAAAACCCTTTGAATCGGCGTTAAAAGTTCAGCAAGGAATTGAGCAACCGGCACAAACTAACGAAGAAGCCATAAAAAAACTGGCATCTAAAAAGGCAAAGATGCCATCGTTTGACGAATTGTTTGCCGGTATTTGTACGAGCAACAGGGTATTGCTTAGCAGAGCCATAACGCTTATTGAAAGCTCTAAAAGTGATCATCAGGAAATGGCGCAAATGCTTGTTGAAAAGTGTTTGCCACATTCGGGCAAAAGCATACGTATTGGGATAACAGGCGTTCCGGGAGTAGGGAAGAGTACTTTTATAGAATCATTTGGCAATTATTTAACGGGTATTGGTAAAAAGGTGGCTGTTTTAGCCATTGACCCATCCAGTCAAATATCCAAAGGCAGCATATTGGGTGATAAAACAAGAATGGAAAAATTATCATCAAATCCTGACGCATTTATAAGACCATCTCCGTCAGCAGGCACGTTGGGCGGTGTTGCACAAAAAACGCGGGAGTCTATAGTTTTGTGCGAAGCTGCGGGTTTTGATGTTATTATAGTAGAAACTGTTGGCGTAGGCCAAAGCGAAACTGCCGCACGATCGATGGTGGACTTTTTCCTGCTGCTTCAGTTACCGGGTGCGGGCGATGAATTGCAGGGCATAAAGCGCGGAATTATGGAAATGGCCGATGCAATTTTTATAAATAAAGCCGAAGGCGATTACTTAAGTAAAGCCAAAATTGCGGCTGCCGAAATTAAAAATGCATTGCATCTTATGCCGGCCCATCAATCGGGATGGAAAATTCCTGTTGGATTATGTGCGGCATTAACGGGAAATGGCATTGACGAAGTTTGGAAAACTGTTAACGAGTATATTGATATTACAAAGAAAACCGGATATTTTGAGAAATTCAGACAGGAACAAGAGGTTAATCGCTATCATCAGGCGATTACCGAATTTTTGCAGTCCGATTTTTTCGCATCTTACGAAGTAAGCGTTTTAAACAATGAACTCGAGAAAAAAGTTTTTGCTTCTGCATTATCTCCATACAACGCAGCAAAGCAAATAGTTTCCAAGTTTTATGAATCTTTAAAGTAATTACATGTTACTGTAATTTACTTAGGGTCTGCTGAAAAAGTCTGAGGTGCGTCAGCTTTGAGGCGACAAGACGAAGATGTATAGTAATACTTCGAGTCGAAGGCAACGAAGAAGATGGCGTGCATCAGACTAACAAACACTTTCAGCGTAGCATTATATTCGATTTATTTTTGAAAATAAACGCATAATTTATTACCTGAATGAAGCAATAAAATTGAAATGCAAGGATTTTTAATGATTTTGCTTAAAATACCTGCATCTGCATTGCAGTTTAGTACGAATAAATTACTGGTGCAGAAAGTGTTGAGTGTTTTTCAGCAGCCCCTGCTTAATGCATCAAAATCTCTCCATGTGAGTTCTTCGGGTCTTTTATTAAAAATGGGATTTGCCAATATATCTGCAGGAAATATACTTTTGAGGGAATTCCTCATTGTTTTGCGTCTTTGGTTGAATGCCGTTTTTACAATAGTTTTCAATTGTTCGAAATCGCTGCCGGGCAAATCAGTTGTTTTAGGTACAAGACGTATTACGGCTGAATTTACTTTTGGCGGAGGAATAAAAACAGAAGGCGGAACATTGAATAATAATTCTGCATCAAAATAGGCTTGTAGCAGCACACTTAGAATTCCGTATGCTTTTGTGGAAGGTTTTGCTATAATTCTGTCGGCAACTTCTTTTTGCAGCATTCCTACCCATTCGTTCAGGATATTGCGTTGTTCAAGAGCCATAAACAATAATGGCCCCGATATGTTGTACGGCATATTTCCAATTACACTAATGGGTTTATCGGAAAATTGTGAAAAGTTGACCTTTAAAATATCTTGATGGATAATATTGTTAACCAGTTGCGGAAACCGTTGCCTTAAATGCGTTACGCTTTCAATGTCGGTGTCTATTACAAAAAGCGAATATTTGTTTTCAATTAAAAATTGCGTCAAGAAGCCGCTTCCGGGCCCAATTTCAACAACAGTGGCATTATCGTTTGCAAATAGTAAGCTGCCCTCAATTTTTCTTGCAATATTCTGATCGTTCAGAAAGTGTTGCCCTAAAGATTTTTTTGGTTTTACGGGGAGCATAACTAATTTAAATTATCGCCTCTGATAGCTCTGTAATGTTGTCTGGCATCATTGATTAGTATGCTGCCGGGGAAATCGCTTATTAATTGTAAATAATATTTCATTGCCTGTTCTTTGTCCGGAATATAATATTCATAAATGTTTCCAAGCATAAACAGGGCATTATCGGCTAAAATGTCATAATAATATGCACTTATTATGGTTTTAAGTTCCGACGCAGCTTTGTCATATTGTTTCAAAGCCATATATATTTCTGCGCGTTTATAAATGGCATCATCGAGAATAGGATGATTTGGAAAACTTTTAAGAATTGTATCAAGTACAAGCAATGCATCATCGTATTTTAAACAAAATGCAAGCATATTTGCTTTGGCAAATTTTTCAAGGGGAACGTAGGAGCTATCTTCATCCACATTTTCCTGTATAACCAAAAACAGCTCCATGGCATCGTTTGCAATAAGTTTTGAGGTAGCGCCACGCAATATTTCCAATTGAGCCGAAGCATAATCAAATTCACCTAAAAAATAATAAAGACGGGCGTTTTTGAATTTGGCATAAAAACCTAAAGTGTCATTTTTAAATGCTTTTTCAACCTGGGAATAAAGCAACGAAGCTTCCCATACTTCGTCTTTTAGCAACATTATATCGCCTTGCAGCATTTTAGCATTTGCATATTCATAAGGCTGGTAGCCTGGGGTATTTATTATTTGATTTAAATGTGATAATGCTGCATCGGGCTGTGATATATAAAATGCCTCAATGTACGCAAGTCTCATTAGTGTTTTATAGCGATTTCTTTTATATGTAGAATTGTTCAAAGATTGCTTTAATTCTTCCGATAACGCGATGAAGTCAGATTTTTGCGAGGCGGGATTATCGGTTAACTTAAGGTATTTTACTTCTAATAATAAATCGTTTGCGTCATCAAATAAGGATTTGTCAGAACCAAGAGAAACAATAAATGATAACGCATCTTCGGCAATAGTATAATTTTTGTTTGATACACAAAGTTGCGCTACGTCGAATGAAAAATCACCGTCATTCTTTGTTCGCTTATCGTATGCTTTTGCTTGAATAAAAGCTTTTTCAAATTCACCATTGAGCTCGTAATTCCACACAAGAAGTCTGTTATAATCAGGATTTGAAGGATATTTTTGAATTTTTTCCAGCAATTTGTTTTTAAACGTTATAGAAATTTGCCCGTCTCTGTCTTCCATCAACAGCGATTGAATGTGTTTCTGCAATTCCTCTACTCCGAAAAATGGGTTTTCGAGCAGGATAAAATATTCGTCAAGCATTTCCGAATATTTTCCGGCTTTCATGTATAGACCGGCAAGTTGTATTTTTAATGTTGTTGATTGCGGAAATTGTTTTTTCCCTGCAGATAAAGTTTGAATGGCCCAATTGTTCAGTTCCCGTATTTGAAAAGCGTTAGACAGGTCAATTATCAATTGCTCCGATGAGATGGCCCATTTAATTGCATCATTAAAAATTTTATCTGATTGTTTTATGTTGTTTTGAAGTAACTGAACATAGCCTTCGTCAACATAAAAGCGTGGAATTAAAGGATTGTTGCGTTTATGTTTTTGAATGAGTTTTTCTGCAGCTTTCCAGTCCTCTGTTTTTAAAAGACATTCTAAATAGCTGTCGTATATATAGGTTGAACTGTTTTTTGAATAAATTTCCTCAAATAGCACAATTGCTTTGTCGTATTGACCTGCGTTCATGTATTCCTGTGCAAGCAATTCTTTTTCGTTTCCTTGCGAAAATCCCAAAAAGCCGTAAAATGTCAATATAGTAATAAACAGTAATTTCATTATTTGTTTAAGCCTGCTTTAAACACAATTACAAGGCTGTCAATTTTAGGGCTTATTTCATTAAATAAATTAACGTTTCTAACGGCATTATCTGATATTAAATTGCTTTTTAAAATTAATTGTCTGTTAGCATCTTTTTCTTGTTGAATATAGATGTGAAATAATTCTTTGCTGATATTTTTTGCTCTTAAATCATATTCCAGATCGGCTAGCTGTTTAAGCGAAAATGCAAATTCCTTTTCAATTGCCCCATATTGTTCAAAATATGATTTAAGCGGCTTTTTTAATTGCCCGAATTCGGTCATTAGTTTCCACGAACTTTCGGTGTATTGGTCATTAAAATATTTGTTTATGGAATCTATTTTAGAAAGATATGATAAATAGATTTCATGCACCTGGGCGGTGTCGAGCACTTCGAATTTTTGTTTTGTTTCTATTAAATTGTTTCGTTCAGATTTAATTTCTTTAATTCCTTTGCGTATAAACCCCGGACGACACGATACTGAAAATACCGTTACAATTATTATTAAAACAAAAATGTTTAGTTTCATATTTAAAGCTGTTTAATTATTTCAGTTCCCATAAATGAAGTAAGAACTTTGGGAATAATTATGCCATCGGGTGTTTGATTGTTTTCGAGCAGAGCGGCCACTATTCTGGGCAATGCCAATGCGCTTCCGTTTAATGTATGTGCCAGCATTGTTTTGCCTTCAGCATCTTTGTATCTTAGTTTCATTCGATTAGCCTGGAATGACTCGAAATTTGAAACAGAACTAACTTCAAGCCATTTTTGCTGTGCTGCACTATATACTTCAAAATCGTATGTAAGTGCTGATGTAAAGCTGATGTCGCCACCACAAAGGCGTAAAATTCTGAAAGGAAGGCCAAGATTACGAATTAACGATGCCACGTGGCTTCGCATTTCTTCCAGAACATCATAGGATTTGTCAGGAGTTGTAATTTGAACGATTTCAACTTTGTCAAACTGATGCAGCCTGTTTAAACCTCTAACATCTTTGCCGTATGAACCTGCTTCGCGTCGAAAACATGCGCTATAAGCAACATTCTTGACAGGAAAATCTTGCTCTTTTAAAATTACATCACGATAAATATTTGTTACAGGGACTTCTGCCGTTGGAATCAGATATAAATTGTCTTCATTGGCATAATACATTTGGCCGTCTTTATCCGGTAATTGGCCGGTGCCGTAACCCGAAGCTTCATTTACCATTAATGGCGGTTGTATTTCAATATAGCCGGCATTGATTGCTTCAGTTAAAAAATAGTATATCAAGGCTCTTTGTAATCGGGCACCTAAGCCTGTGTAAACAGGAAATCCGGCTCCTGTGATTTTAACTCCTAATTCAAAGTCAATTAATTTATATTTCGATGCTAATTCCCAGTGAGGAAGGGCGTCTTTAGCCAATTTAGGCATTTCTCCTTCTGAATAAACAATCTCATTGTCGTCGGCTGAATTTCCGGGCTTTACTGATATATGCGGCAAGTTGGGAATTAATATTAATTTGTTGTTCATTTCAGCAACGATGCCATCATGCTGCTCGTTTAGAATCCTTATTTTTTCCTTTAGTTCAGCTGTTTGGTTTTTTAATAATTCTGCCTTAGCCACATCTTTTTCTTTCATGGCTATTCCAATTTCTTTGGAACGACTGTTCATTTCACTTTGCGCATCGTCTCTTTCCAATTGTAATTTTCTGCGCGTATTGTCAAGATTAATGATTTCGTCAATTAATCCAATGTTTTTAAAATTTTTTATTTGTAAGCGTTCCTTAACAAATTCGCTGTTATCTCTGATTAATTGTAAAGTAAGCATGTGACTTTTTTGCAAAAATACCAATTTAATTTTCTTTATGCAATATCTTGTTTTGTAAAGTAAGTGCAGACGCATTACGTCCCTTTCATTATTATAAACTGATTGTTTGGATAGATTGAATTAAAAATATTTCCTAAATTAGCCTCATGATTCAAAGAAGAATTTCCAGTATTGGCGAATACATATTTCTGATGCTTCGGGTTTTTAAACGACCCGACCGTTTAAGCCAGTTTAAGAATCAGGTTTTTGTTGAGTTCAAACTTTTAGGAATAGAATCATTAGGAATCATTGCCATAATTAGTTTGTTTATGGGTGCGGTGTTGTCAATGCAAACTGCATATAGTATTGCCAGCCCCCTTATTCCGCGATATACTATTGGTTACATTACCCGCTCCTCTATCGTTTTGGAATTTTCTGCCACTATTATGAGTCTTATTATGGCCGGAAAGGTAGGTTCAAGAATTGCCAGCGAACTTGGCACAATGAGGGTAACAGAGCAAATAGACGCATTGGATGTTATGGGTATTAATTCTGCTAATTTTTTGATTTTACCCAAAATAGTCGCTTTTGTTTTAATATTTCCGGTACTGGTTATTATATCTATGTTTTTAGGGATTATGGGTGGTTATTTGGTAGCAATACTTACCGGTCTTTTCAGTGTAGAAACATATATGTTTGGGGTACGTTCTTTTTTTGTGCCGTTTGAGGTTTTTTATTCATTGATTAAATCTTTATTTTTTGCTTTTATAATTACTTCTATAAGCTCTTATTTTGGGTATTCTGTAAAAGGAGGGGCGTTGGAGGTTGGGCATGCCAGTACAAGAGCGGTTGTTCAAAGCAGTATTATGATTATTCTTTTTAATGTTATACTCACTCAAATTTTGCTGACATGATTGAAGTTAGAAATGTTTGCAAAAATTTTGAGGGAAAGCAGGTGCTGAAGAATATTTCAGTTAAACTTGAGCCGGGGGTTAATAATTTAATTATTGGTCAAAGCGGTTCGGGAAAGACAGTACTTTTAAAATGCTTATTAGGACTACATAAAATTGATAGTGGTGAAATTTATTTTGATGGCAGAAATTTTACTGCCATGAATGATAATGAGCAAAAGAACATCAGAAAGGAAATAGGAACCGTATTTCAGGGCGGAGCTTTGTTTGATTCTATGACCGTTGAAGAGAATGTAATGTTTCCACTGGATATGTTTACATCTCAAACACGTCAGCAAAAAAAGGATCGTGTTAATTTTTGTCTTCGCAGGGTTGATTTGCAACATTCAAATAAATTAATGCCATCTGAGATTAGCGGGGGAATGAAAAAGCGTGTTGCAATTGCCAGGGCCATTGTTATGAATCCAAAATATCTATTCTGCGATGAGCCAAATTCGGGATTGGACCCAAAAACCTCAATATTGATAGATCAGCTTATTAATGAACTTACACGTGAGTTTAATATGACCACCATTATTAATACGCACGACATGAATTCAGTAATTGAAATAGGTGATAAAATTGCTTTTATTTATAAAGGGAACCTTTGGTGGAATGGAACAAATAAAGAAATACTGAACTCGGAAAACAAGGAATTAAATGATTTTATTTTTGCAACGCAACTTACCCGACATTTAAAAGATCAATCATGAATTTAATTGGTGTTGTTTTATTAATTCCCATTGCATGGGGGCTGTATAAGGGATTTTCAAAAGGATTGGTTCAGGAAATTGCTCAAGTTGCAGCACTTGTTGTTGGCGTGCTTGCAGGTCTCTACCTCAGCAAGTGGATAGGCAGTTTTATTGCCGGCATTTTTAATATAAACGAGGAGCACACACAGCTAATTGCTTTTGTAATTGCGTTCATTGGCGCTCTGATACTTGTTTTTTTTGTTGCAAAAGTTGTTGAAAATGCTGTTCGAAATGTAAATCTTGGCATTGTAAATCGCATTGCCGGTGCTGTCTTTGCATGTATAAAATATGTTCTTATTCTTAGCATAATTATCAACTTCATTAATTCTGCCGATAAACAAGGCACTTTCATAAGTAAAGATACGCGTGAAAAAAGCTTGTTGTATGCCCCGGTTGGCAAAGCAGCACCTTTTGTCATGCCTTTTATGATGCAGATATTGTCGGACGTTGAAGAGAATTCTTTAGAATCAACACCTACGGAATAATTGATTTTTTGATAAAATTAAATGCGCCCCAAAAGAGCGCATTTAGCTTGAAATATAGATTGTTCTTAATTGGGATTTTAATCTACGTTGTCGTGAAGAAAAGGATTATTTTCTCTAATTTCAGGCTTGTTGTTACCATCTTCTCCTAAAGTAAATCTGCTTACTATTTTTTCATCTGAAGGATTTTCAGGCGTTAGATTAACACCTCTTCGTGCATAGGCAGGTATCTGTTCTATTTCATCTAAATTAGACGCTTTTGAACTTGAGAAATTGAAACTTTTTAAATTTTGAATTCTGTCATCCTGAAGCGCAGGTTTTATTTGAGGCTGAGGAAAATCCTCACTTGGGGTTTCAAAAGGCAGTGTGCTTTGTATAGTGCTTTGCGACACTATTTGATTTTCATTTTGAGTTGAAACAATATTCAGAGAATTAGAGTTTTGATTTGAATCCTGTTCAAGTTGAATTGTGATTTTTTCTTCCGCAGATTCAATACGATTTTCTACTATTGGAAATGTTGGTGGCGGATTAAAATTACTTTCCGGTAATTGCTCATTGTTTTTTATAACCACTTTCATTTCTGTCTCTTCTTCCAATGTTAAAGAAGAATCTTTATTTTCATCTTGCTGTAATATTATGGTTTTGTGTTCGTCGGAAATATAATTTTGTTGAGTAATGTTTTTATTAAAATTTGTTGCAACAACGGTTACTGAAATGTTATTGCCAAGCGCTAAGTCGGTACCTGTACCCCAAATAACCTCGGCAGTGGAGCCGGCAGCATTTTGAATATAATCTGAAATATCGCTGACTTCATCCATTGATATTTCATCTTCTCCGCTGGAAATAAACAATAAAACATTACGTGCTCCGTAAATTTCATTATCGTCAAGCAGTGGAGAATTAAGTGCCATTTCTACTGCTTTTTGCGCACGATCCTCGCCTTCTGCTATTCCTGTCCCCATAATGGCAACCCCGCTGTTTTTCATTATGGCTTTAACATCTTCGAAATCAACATTCATGTAGCCGGGTATGGTAATTAATTCGGAAATGCCTTTGGCGGCAACAGTTAGTATATCATCGGCTTTGCAAAATGCCTCACTAAGTTTTAAATTGCCATAATATTCTCTTACTTTGTCATTGTTTATAATAATGAGACTGTCAACATATTTGCGCATTTCGTCAATGCCTTTTTCGGCTTGACTTTTACGTTTGCCACCCTCAAAGCTAAAAGGTGTTGTAACAATTCCTACAGTAAGAATATCGAGTTCCTTTGCTATTTGCGCAATTATGGGTGCTGCACCTGTGCCTGTTCCACCGCCCATTCCTGCAGTTATAAACACCATTTTTGTGTTTTCGGAAAGTAATTCACGAATTTCTTCCACGTTTTCTAAAGCCGCATTACGTCCTATTTCTGGAGAATTTCCTGCACCTCTTCCTTCTGTTAAATTAGCTCCTATTTGTAGTTTTGTGCTGACGGAGCTGGTTCCCAATGATTGTAAATCAGTATTGCAAACTACAAAATCAACACCATTTATTCCTTGTTTATGCATATGATTTACTGCATTGCTACCGCCCCCTCCAACACCAAAAACTTTGATGATGGTCGGAAGACTTTGCATATCTTCAAATTGAATATGAATACTGTTTTTTGTTTCCGACATAATACTTTTTTATTTAATAGGTAAAATTACTTTTGTTTGTCTTATTATTTTAGATACTAATGAAAAACTTTTCAACATATCACTGCGCGAAATTGTTAATTACTTAACTGATGTTTTCATCAAAAAAGCTTATTCCGCCCCTGAAAATTTTTGAGATGAAACCTCCTCTTTCTTTTTTACCCTGGTTTGGAACGCTCTTTTTCATGTTTGACTGAGCAATTAAAGAATTGTCAATGCCATTTAAAACCAGCCCTATACAAGTTGCATACATTGGCAAAAGCAGTTCTTTATCTACATTGGCTGAAAGATGTTCACTTGGGTAGCCGATGCGTGTTTCGTGACCTGTAATAAATTGACATAGCTGGGCAATGTCTTTCAACTGGGCTCCGCCGCCTGTTAATACAATTCCTGCAATAAGTTTTTTGTCGTATCCCGAATTTTTTATTTCATAATTGACAAATTCAATGATTTCTTCCATTCGCGATTGAATGATACGAGCAAGGTTTTTCATTGAAATTTCTTTGTGTGGACGTCCTTTTAATCCGGGAATTGAAATATAAATTTCATCTTTTACCTCATTTGCAAGTGCTGAACCATGCTTAATTTTCAACGTTTCGGCATAACTTTTCAGGATTGAACAACCCTCTTTTACATCTTCGGTTACAATATCTCCGCCAAGAGGAATTACTGCAGAATGACGGATTACACCATCCTGAAAAATAGCTATGTCTGTAGTACCGCCTCCTATATCAACCAGTGCAACTCCGGCTTCTTTTTCTTCTTCGCTTAAAACAGAAAAGGAGCTTGCAATAGGCTCAAGAATCATGTCCGACATGTGTATTTCGGCACGGGTAATACATTTTTCTATATTGCGTGCGGCCTGTATTTGCCCTGTGATTATATGAAAGTTTGCTTCAAGCTGTACACCGCCCATGCCTACCGGATCTTTTATTCCGTGGTCTCCGTCAACAATATATTCCTGAGGAATAACATGAATTATTTCTTCTCCGGGCGGCATAACCAATTTATACATGTTGTCTATTAAACGGTCAACATCTTCTTGCGAAATTTCGTTTTCGGAATTTTCACGTATTATACTGCCGCGATGTTGAAGACTTTTTATGTGCTGCCCCGCAATGCCTACATTTACCGCACGAATGTTAACATTGCTTTTGGACTCGGTAATCTCAATTACCTTTTTTATGGCTTCGACTGTTTTTTCAATATTGGCTACCAAGCCTCGTTTAACACCCAATGATTCGGTTTTTCCATGACCTAAAACTTCTAATTTGCCATACTCGTTTTGATAACCGACAATCATGGCGATTTTTGTTGTCCCAATGTCGAGACCGACCATTATTTCCTGATGTTCGTTCATATTTCGTTTTCTTTTTTATTCTCGTTTTGTTCTTCTGTTTTTTTAATTCCGATTACCTGATTATGAAACCGGATGTCAAAACTTTTATACAATGAAAAATTATATTTGGTGTACCCGTTCTTGTAGAAATGATGCAGGTTTTGTAATTTAATTTTCAATCCGTCAACATCGCCTAAAATAATATTCTGATCTCCGATTATAGGAATAAGCTCAAAATGAGTGTTGTCGTTTGCATAAATCAGTGTTATTAATTTCAGCAAAAACTCATCTTTGGATATCTCTGATGCTATTAAAAAGAGCTTATGCGTAGTAGATAGTATTTTTGACTGATCATAATTAACCGAATCAAAATATTGATATTCCTGTGATGGCATGAACTTTTCAGTTATATTACCAGTGGCTACTAATACACCTGGCGATGCTCCTTGATTTAGAGGCAACATCTTGCCTTTTGTGTCAATAAAGTAAGATTCGTTTTGTTGATTGAAAATTCTTAAGATAGGCTTACGCTGCAATATGTCTATTGTAAGACTTGCATCAATATTGATATAAGCATCGGCATTCAGCACATAAGGATTTGTATATATTATTTCTTCAATCCATTTTAAGTCTATTTCTTCAATGGCTCTTTTTGTTATTGAGTCATAGCCTTGCGAAATTAATTCCTGTACTTCTTCTTCAGTAACTAATTCAGGTCCGCCTTGTGTATTTATGGCAATATTAACCTGACTGATTTTTTGCTGTTTAAAATTATCGTTCGATATTTTAAGCAACACCAAAACAATAATGATGAGTACTAATAAAATTGATATTTTATATATAGGCTTCATTTATTCTCGACTCGTTTTTTTATTGTTTCTACAAATCTGTCAATATTACCGGCTCCTATTGTAATCAATATTCCATCTTCGCATAAGTCAACAATATCAGGTATTTTGTCAAACGGCAAATATTTTTTTCTGTTATTTGCTATGGTTGAAAGCAGCCAAGTTGCATCAATTCCTGGTATAGGCTTTTCTCTTGCGGGATATATATCAGTAATTATGGGCACATCAAATTTTTGTAATGACTTGCCGAATTCTTCGCCAAAATCTTTTGTTCTTGTATATAAATGAGGCTGAAACAGACCGGTTATGGTTTTGTCGGGATATAATTCCCTCATTGTGTCAATTAGTGCATCAATCTCGGCAGGATGATGGGCATAATCATCATAATAAATGATTTTGTCGTTTTTAGCTATCAATTCCATGCGCCGCTTTACCCCGGGAAAACATTCTAATGCCCCGGCAATTTCATTTGATTTATGCCCGGCTATATGCATTGCGGCAAACGCTGCCAGGGCATTTTGTATATTATGTCTGCCTGCAACAGATTGATGAATACCTTCTATAAGCAAATTATTGTCTAAGTATATGTCAAAAACAAACTGCCCTGAATTTATTTCAATGTTTCGTGCAGAGTATCCTTTTTTATTAGAAAATCCGTAAAAAACTGTATTATTGGTTATGTTTAGTTTGGTTTTATCTATCTCGTCAAATAAAAGAACAGTGCCATCTTTGCTTGTTTGCGCCATAAATTCCGAAAAAGCATTGTGCATTTCTTCAATGCGCCCGTAAATGTCTAAATGGTCTGCATCAATGGCATTTACAATAGAAATTTTTGGAAACAAAGCCAGAAATGAACGGTCGTATTCATCTGCCTCAGCAACGGCCCACTCAGCATTTTTATGTATAAATATGTTTTTGTTGTATTTAGACAGAACTCCACCCACAAACCCTAAAAATGGCATTCCAATATTTTCGAAGCAATGTGCAATCATTGCCGAAGTTGTTGTTTTTCCATGTGTTCCTGCAATGGCAATGGAATTTAAATTATTTATTATCTGAGCTAACAACGCCGAGCGTTTAATTATTGGTATGTTTAAATGTTTGATATATTCCCATTCTTCAAAATCCGCAGGAATTGCAGGTGTATAAACAATGATGTCTGCATTAGCCGGAATTGCAGTGATATCGGGTTTATAATGAATTTTTATGCCTTCAGCCTCCATTGCCATAGTGAGAGGAGTTGAGGTTCTGTCGTATCCCGATACTTTTATGCCGTTAATGTTAAAATAACGCGCCAGAGCACTCATGCCGATGCCTCCAATACCTAGAAAATATGCAATATGTATATTTTTAATATCCATTTATTTATTTTCGCGTAATTCAAGAATTTTTTCTGCAATTTTTTCTGCTGCATTCGGCATGGCAAGCTTTTTTAAATTATTACTCATTTCATTTCTTTTGTTTTCATCGTCAATTAAGTCAAAAAGCACTTCGCCGAGTAACTCATAAGCTTCACTGTCTTTAAGCAATATTGCCGCATTTTGATTAACCAAAGCCGTTGCGTTTTTTGTTTGATGGTCGTCGGTAACATTAGGAGACGGAATAAATATAACAGGTTTTGCCATTGCTATTATTTCCGAAACAGCTATTGCACCTGCCCTTGAAATTATTATATCTGCTGCTGCATATGCTTGCGGCATTTCAAATATAAAATCCTGGACAAAAATATTTTGAATTTTTTCGGGTTCAATTTGTTTACTCGGGGTGTAATTATAATTCCTTCCTGTTTGCCAGATAATTTGATAATTTTTTGCTGCTATTTCCGGTAATATTTTATTAATCGATTCATTTATTGTTCTGGCTCCCAAACTACCACCAATGGCTAAAATCGTTAATTTTTCGGAATCCAAGCCAAAAAACTTTTTACCTTTTTCACTTGTTGTTGAGTTTGAAAAAATTTCACTTCTTATAGGATTGCCGGTTAATATTATTTTTTCGGGATTAAAATATTTTTCCATTCCGCTATAAGCCACACAAATTAATTTTGCTTTTTTTGATAAAATTCTATTTGTTAGGCCGGGGAATGAATTTTGTTCCTGAATAATGGTTGGGATTTTCATTTTGGCAGCTTTACGTAATACTGCCCCACTGGCATATCCGCCAAATCCAACTACAACTTCGGGCTTAAACTTTTTTATTATTCTTTTTGCTTTACAAAGGCTAAAAAATATTTTAAACGGAACAATTAAATTTTTTAATGTGAGTTTGCGTTGAATTCCTTGTATAGGCAACCCGATAATCGGATAACCATGGTGGGGAACTTTGTCCATTTCCATTCTGTTATTGGCACCTATAAAAAGAATTTCAGCATTGGGCTCTAATTTTCTTAATGCATCAGCTGTTGCTAAAGCCGGGAAAATATGGCCTCCTGTTCCGCCTGTTGAAAAAATAAATTTATTCTTTAATGGTTTCATTTGACAATTCTTTTTCTTCGTTTTCCTTGCTTCTGCTAACGCTTAAAATTATTCCCAGTGACAAGCATGTGAAAATAATGGAGGTTCCGCCCATACTTACCAAGGGTAATGGCTGTCCCGTTACCGGCAGTAATCCTACAGCAACGCCCATGTTAATTAATGCCTGAAATACTATTGTTATGGTAAGCCCAATAGATAAAAAAGCACCAAAAGAACCCGGACTTCTCGTGGCAACACGAATTCCTCTATATAATAATATTAGATATAACAATAAAATGAAGATTCCTCCAATTAGCCCCCATTCTTCAACTATTAAAGCAAAAATAAAATCTGAGTAGGGGTGTGGTAAAAAGTTTTTTTGGGTAGAATTACCCGGCAGCTTACCAAATACTCCTCCATTGGCAATTGCTATTTTTGATTGCAGGGCTTGATAATCTCCACTGTTATCTTCAGTTTCCGAGAAAAATGATTCAATTCTATTTGCCCATGTTCCTGTACGACCTTTGTTTGGTAATTGCAATAAAATTAAAATAGAAAATGCCGCGATAAATATTAATGCACCAGTTGACAATAAAATATATTTTGCAGGCACCCGCCCTATATACATTATAATCATTGATGTTCCAAAAACTAAAACTGCCGTTGATAAATTAGCAGGGAAAATAAGTGCTGTAATTGCGACTACGCGCCAAAGAAGCGGGTAAAAAGATTTTTTTAAATCTTCAATGTTTTGCTGTCTTAATGCCAAAGCTCTGGCTAAAAATAATATAATAGCAAGCTTTGCAATATCAGAACTTTGAAAACTTATGCCTATAAACGGGATTGTTAACCAGCGACTTGCCTCATTTAAATTTGTTCCTTTAAATAAAGTGTATACTAAAATAGGAATTGAAATAACAAATAAGAATTGTGCTATGCGTGAATAAAAGGTATATTTTATATTGTGTGTTATATACATTATGAATATACCGGCAATGATTATAAAAATATGTTTAAACAAGTAGTATTCAGTATTTCCATCCTGATATCTAAATGCCAGAGAGCCTGTGGAGCTGTAAACACTTAGTATTGAAAACAGAGACAGCATGAATACTATTATCCATATAGCCTTATCACCTTTTATATAGTTAAAAATCATTTTCATTTTATAATTCCCGAATGGCGTTTTTAAATTTCAGACCCCTGTCTTCGAAGTTTTCAAATAAATCAAAACTGGCACATGCCGGTGATAATAAAACTATATCTCCCTGCTCCCCAAGCTGATATGCATTGTTTACGGCATCATCCATGGAGTTTGTGTCAATAATAATATCAATATAGGGTTTAAATGCTTCAATAAGTTTGTTGTTATTAGTTCCAATACATATCAGTGCTTTAACCTTATTTTTTGCCAGATCAAATAAACATTCATAATCATTACCCTTGTCAACGCCTCCGGCAATCCATATTATAGGTGCCTTCATGCTTTCTAATGCATACCAGGCTGCGTTAACATTTGTTGCTTTACTATCGTTCCAGAAAGAGATTCCATGAACTTTGGTAACAAATTCCAGCCGGTGTTCGGTTTTTTGAAAAGTTTGAAAACTTTTTTGCAATGCCTGATTTCTGAATTCAAATAGCGTGTTGGCAACCGAAGAAGCCATTGTGTTATTTAAATTTGGATTACCTTGTTGTGCTAATGTTTCTATTTTCATGTTTTACTTTTCTTTAACGTAGTTTTAATGTTACAATGGTTAGAATTGCAGCAAATATGCTTACGATAATAAATCGGTTTACGATTTTTACTTCGTTAAGACCTTTTTTATGATAATGATGATGAATAGGAGCCATGCGAAAAACTCTGTTGTTTGATGCATATTCGTATCCGAATTTTTTCTTTCTGTATTTAAACACTGTTGTTTGTATTACAACAGAAAGTGATTCAATTACAAATACAAAGCAAAGTATTGGAATTAATAGTTCTTTTCGTATCATTATGGCAAATACTGCTATTATGCCTCCTATTGTGAGACTTCCCGTATCTCCCATGAAAACTTGTGCAGGATATGAATTGTACCATAAAAACCCAATCATGGCACCAACAAATGCACTAATGTAAATTGTAAGTTCACCTGAATTTGGTATATACATTACATTTAAATAGTCGGCAAAAATAAAGTTGCCCGAAATCCAGGCCAAGAGCCCTAAAACAATCCCTATTACTGCCGATGTGCCCGCGGCAAGCCCGTCCATGCCATCGGTTAAGTTAGCACCATTTGAGACAGCCACAATTATAAACATTATAATAGGTATAAAAATAAGCCACCCCCATTTGCCTGCTGCATCTCCCATCCATGAAGTTAAAACACCATAGTCAAATTCATTACCTTTTACAAACGGAATTGTTGTTTTTAAAGATTTGACTTCATCGGTTTTAAAAAAATCGGCAGCTTCTTTTTTGCAGTTTTGATTAAACATGTCAGTTTCGGTAAGATGCTGCGAGTAGTCAATTTTTTCTCTTATAACTATGTTTTCATTAAAATACATTGTGAAACCAACAATCATCCCTAATCCTAGTTGCCCGAATATTTTAAATTTACCGTGCAGACCTGCTTTGTTTTTGCGAAATACTTTTATATAATCATCTATAAACCCTAATGTCCCAAGCCATATTGTTGATAACAGCATTATTATAATATAAATGTTGTGAAGTTTTGCCACCAGCAATGTGGGAATTATTATCGCTGCTAAAATTATTATACCCCCCATGGTTGGAGTGCCCTTCTTTTGCATTTGTCCGTCCAGGCCTAAATCCCTGATATCTTCTCCAATTTGATTTCGGCGTAAAAATTCTATGATGCGTTTACCGAACGCCATTGAAATTAAAAGCGAGATTGCAGCAGCTACTGCAGCACGAAAAGATAGATATTGAAATACTCCGGCACCCGGGAAGTCATATTGTTTGTCAAGAAAATCGAACAAATAATACAGCATATTATTATTGGTTTAAAAATTCGTTTAATTGTTCTGCATCATTAAAATGATTGCGCACTCCGTTTATTTCCTGATAAGTTTCATGCCCTTTGCCGGCCACAAGTATTATGTCCCATTTTTTAGCAAGCATGCAGGCAGTTTTGATAGCTTCGCGTCTGTCAGTAATACAAATCACTTTTTTAAGATCCGAAATATCAACCCCGTTTTTAATGTCGTTTATAATTTCTTCGGGATTTTCGGTACGTGGATTATCACTGGTAATTATCACCTTTTGACTATGCATAGCCATTATTTGACCCATTAGCGGACGCTTACTTTTGTCGCGATCTCCACCGGCTCCTGCAACAGTTATTATATCGCCATTGTCTTCGTTAACTTCTTCTATTGTAGATAAAACATTTTTTAATGCGTCGGGAGTATGTGCATAATCTACAATTCCTGTTATACCGGAAGACGATCTTATTACATTGAATCTTCCGTCAACCTCATTTAAAGAGCTTAATAATATAAGAACTTCTTCTTTTTGCAATCCGCACAAAACGGCCGTTCCATAAATTGCTGTCAGGTTATAGGCATTAAACCTCCCCACCAGTTTAAACCACGTTTCGGTTTTATTTATTGATAAACCTAATCCTGTAATTGCATTGTGCAATATTTTTGTTTTAAAGTCTGCAGGGCGATTTATAGCATAGCTATAACATTTAGCTTTGCTGTTTTGTACCATTACCCTGCCATTTGCATCATCGTCATTATATAGTGCAAATGCCGTTTTTGATAAATTGGTAAAAAATAATTGCTTGGCTTTTAAATATTCCGAAAACGTACCATGATAATCCAAATGGTCGTGAGTGAGATTGGTAAATACTCCGCCTTTAAAATTTAGTCCATGAATGCGTCCTTGAACAACGGAATGTGAACTAACTTCCATAAAGCAATATTCACAGTCCGCATCAACCATTTCTTTTAATATTTTATTTAATATTAATGCATCCGGAGTGGTGTGTGTGGCCGGATATATTTTATCAGAAACAATATAACTGATTGTTGAAATTAACCCTGCTTTTATTCCTGCTTTATTAAACAATTCATATAATAAAGTTGCAGTTGTGGTTTTTCCGTTTGTGCCTGTAATTCCTATTAGGTGTAATTTGTTTGACGGATTATCATACCAGTTTGCCGCTGATTGTGCATAGGTGTCGTTACAGTTTTTTGTTATTGCAATTGTTATGTTTTGTGAAACATTCTCCGGCTTGTTTTCGCAAACAATTGCAACTGCACCGGCTTTAACAGCATCTTCTATATATTTGTGGCCGTCAACATTAGTGCCCTTTAACGCATAAAAAACATATCCTTGTTTTATGTTTTTACTTGATGATGAAATACCCGAAACATCTATGGGCTCATCTCCACAGGTAATTATTGCATCTGTATGTTTCAATAGCTCTGTTAATTTCATCTTTTCCCTAGTGTTAGTGAAACTTTCATGCCTTGCTTTATTGGTGTGCCGGGTGCCGGATTTTGCGACACAACCCAGCCCTTTCCGCTTATTGAGACAACGGCGCCTTTAGCTTCCAGATAAGATATTGCATCGGTAACAGCCATTCCGCGCATATTTATTAATCTTGAATTGTCTGCTTTGCTTTTGTATGTAATTAAAGAATCTGCTGATGGCTTTATATATACCAAATCATCATTTTCTGCTTTAATGTTTCGGTTTAATGCAACACCTAGTTGAGAATATATGTCGACAACTTTATTGTATTCCGTATAAATGCTTCCGGGCTCGTTTTTGGCATGAGAGGTTACCGTATCCTGATGCCGCATTTCCAGGCGTGTTGCATATATTTTTTCTGCTATTTCAAGAAAAACAGGGGCTGCCACGCTACCGCCATAATATTGTCCTTTTTTTGGTTTGTTAACAACTACAATACATGAGTATCTGGGATTATCTGCCGGAAAATATCCAACAAATGAGGCAAAATATTCAGCACCGTCATTGCTTTTATAACTGCCTTTGTTGGCAATTTGTGCTGTTGCCGTTTTACCTGCAATAGGGAAAATGGCATTTTTTAAATTACTTGCCGTGCCTCTAAGAACAACGCCTTCAAGTAATTCTTGTGCCTGTTTTATGGTTTTTTTACCGGCAATTGCATTGTTTAAAACAACGGGTTCAAATTTGGTAATAGTTTGTCCTGCATATTGAAGTTCTTTTACAAACATTGGCTTCATCAAAACACCGTCGTTTGCCACAGCGTTATAAATTGCTAAAATTTGTAATGGTGTCATACGTAATTCATATCCAATAGACATCCATGGCAAACTAGTTGTTGACCAGGTTTTATCGTTGCGATTTTTTATATAAGGAATTCCTTCGCCGCTTAATTCAATGCCTAAAGGTTTGTTTATTCCAAGTTTATAAAGTCCGTCAATAAATTTTTGCGGATTTGAACCATACGCCTTAACAATAGAAGAGGATATGCCAATGTTTGAGGATAATTCAAAAGCCTGCCTGATAGTTATTGTACCATATCCGCCTTTATGCGAATCGGTCATTACTTCTTTTTTGCCATATTTGAATGTGCCATTTCCGGTGTTTACTTTATCATCAAGATTTATCTTTCCATCTTCCAATGCAACCAGCATTGACATTAATTTAAAGCTTGAGCCCGGTTCAAATGCTTCTCCAATAGCATAATTGTAGTATTCGTAGTATTTGCCGTCATGCATTCTCATCAAGTTTGCCATGGCTTTAATTTCTCCCGTTTTAACTTCCATCAATATTACACAGCCATGATGAGCTTCGTGTTTTTCAAGGTGTGAGTATAACGCTGTTTCAGCCACATCTTGCAAATGAATGTCTATTGTTGTTACAACATCTTTACCATCCTGAGGCAGAATATCGGCATTGTCGGCTACCGGAATCCAGTTTTGGCCTGAAACCCTTTTCATCAGACGTTTACCGTCGTTTCCACGTAATTCTTTCTCGTATGCCCCTTCTATGCCGACATATAAATTTTCACGGATATAACCGATTGTACGTTTTGCAAGTATTCCAAAAGGCATTTCACGGCGGTCGTTTTGAACAACAATTAATCCTCCGCGATATCTGCCTGCATTGAATATAGGAAAAGATGATACTTCTTTCATCTCGAAGTAATCGAGATTACTGGCTATTCTGAAAAAACGATTATTTTTAGCCCTTTCGTTTTTCAGTAATTGCTTGTACTGTTCAGCAGTTTTATCTTTGAAAAATTCACTCAGCTTGGAACTTAGCGCGGCAATACTGTCGTTAAATAATTTTTTGTCAATTGTCTTTGGACTTAAATCAACGAACAAATCAAAACGTGGCACTGAGGTAGCTAATAAACTGCCGTCATCGGCCAGAATGTTTCCTCGCCGGGCATTAATATCAACATATTTTACGGATAAGTTCTGTGCTTTTTTTCTAAAATCTTCTCCATCTATAAACTGAATTTGAACAAGTTTATATATAATGGCAATTGTAAAAATGCCTGATAAAGCATAAATCAGAAATGCTCTGCTGAATATGGATTTGTTTATATTTGTGTCCGGTTTATTCATCCTTTGTTTTATGAACAAAAATTTTTTCTGGTGGGGTATGTGATGGAAATATGTTTTTGTTTTTTAGTTTTTCACTTAGCTTGCTTATGTTGGTTCCCGTCATTAACCGGGTTTTAGACGAAATATATTCGCTTCGCAATTCTATCATGTCAGATTTATATTTTTCTATTTTATATATTGTTTTTTCGCCATAATAAGCATTAGCAACATAAATAAGAAGTAAGAAAAATATATAGGAAATAAAAGGAATTTGGCGGGTTAATCCTTCTTTTTCAAGAAAGCTTCCCGTAAGAATTGAGCTAGGGCTGAATTTACCTTTTTTAGACTCTTTCTCTGTTTTGGTTATTGGCTTTTCTTCTGCCCGAACTTCATTCGATATGTTTTTTTTGTCCTTCATATTTTTTCAGCTACTCTCATTTTAGCACTTCTACTTCTGGGGTTTTTTGCCAATTCTTCTTTTGATGGAGTAATTGCTCCACGTGAAATGTCTTTCCATAAATTGTTTTTACGACCCATTATATTTTCCTCAAAAGAATTAATGGTATTATGAGATTTAAAAAAACTTTTTACCAGGCGGTCTTCTAATGAATGATATGCAATTACAACCATTCTGCCGCCCGATTTAAGGCAATTATAACTTTGTTTTAAAAATTCTTCAAGAACCTCAATTTCCTGATTAACTTCTATGCGCAAAGCCTGAAAGACCTGAGCCAAAAGGCTGTTTTCACGGCCCGGTTTGGCAAACTTATTTACTATTTCAGCCAGTTGAAAAGTTGTTTTTATTGGATTTGTATTCCGTGATTTTTCAATGGCAGAAGCAATTTTCCAGGCCTGATCCACTTCGCCGTAATTTTTAAAAACATTACTTAGCTTCTCAATGCTGTATTCCGAAATTATTTTTTCGGCATTAATTTTAGCTGAGCCATTCATTCGCATATCCAATGGTGCATCAAAACGAAAGGAAAAGCCACGTTCAGGAGTTTCAATATGATGGCTTGAAATACCAAGGTCTGCAATAATGCCATCTACAGGCAATGCATTGTAATAACGTAAAAAATTATGAATGAATTTAAAATTGGATTGTGTCAGAGTTATTTTTGAGTGTCCTTCAAAACCATTTATGGCATCAATGTCCTGGTCAAAGCCGTATAAATGTCCGGTAGTTAGTTTTTCTGCTATTGATAGGGAATGACCGCCTGCACCAAAAGTTGCATCAACATATCTGCCATCCTTTTTTACATCAAGGAGTTCGATACTTTCTTTCAGCAAAACACTTTCGTGATATATCATATTTCTTCCTGACTACTGGCAGCATTTCCCATAACGCTTTCCGCCAGAGTCGAGAAATCGGCCGAATTGCCGGCTATGAATGCCTCGTATTCGGATTTAGACCAGATCTCAAGTCGGTCTATTGCCGATGCAAGAACAATGTCTTTTGTAATTCCGCTAAACACCATAAGGTCTTTGGGAATCAGCAAGCGACCACCGTCATCAATATTCACTATTCGTGAACCTGACATAAACAATCGGATAAAGTCATTGTTCTTTTTAACAAAGCGGTTAAGCCGTGCAATTGCTTCGGTTTCCTTTGTCCAGGTAGATTGTGGGAAAAGCTCAATGCATTTATAGAACACACTTCTTTTCATGACAAATAATTCGGATGACTCTGATGAAAGTTGCTTTCGAAGAGAAGACGGAAAGACAAATCGCCCTTTCGAATCTGCTTTCAGGTCATATACTCCGATAAACATTGCCATTTTTTAAATTAAGGTGTAAAAGTAACAAATTCTTTCCCACAAAAAAACACTTTTTCCCACTTTGTTGATAACTTTTTACTTGTTTTGATTAAAAAAGTTACATAAATTTTATAAATATCAGATAATCAACAATATATATCTGTAGTGTTTGAGAAATAGAATCTAACGATGTGTATAGGCGAATTTCATTAAAAGATTTTACAGGAAGTTTATATTTTTGTAATAAAACTTGATATATGGAAGTCAGGAGTAATATTATTGAAAATGGTTCTTTGGTTATATCTGAAAGAACCATTGATGTGCATCAGCTTATTCGAGATAAAAACCCCAAATTAGCCCGACTTTTACCCCGTTTTATTATACGTTATCTGCGAAAGATATTGCATGAGAAAGAGGTTAACGAAAACTTATATCGTAATCGTGACAAGCATGGACTTGATATGGTAAGTGCTGTTTTATCTGATTTTGGTGCTATAATTAGAGTTAATGGAATTGAAAATTTAGAAGGACAAAATCGGTTTTTGTTAGTTGCCAATCATCCTCTTGGGGGCCTGGATGGACTTGCGCTTATGCAAACCGTCGGAAGAATAAAACCGCCCGTTCGTTTTCCGGTGAATGATTTTCTGCTTTATTTGCCGAATATGCGCGAATTATTTATCCCGATAAATAAAGTTGGAAGCCAATCTTCGGTAGGTGTAAAGGCTCTTGAAGAAGCGTTTAAATCTAACGACAATGTTTTATATTTCCCTGCCGGACTTGCATCGCGTAAGATTAAAGGAAAAATAGTTGACCTGGAATGGAAAAAGACCTTTGTTCAAAAAGCCAGACAACATCAAAGGAATGTTATACCTGTGCATGTGAGTGGCCAAAATTCAAAAAGATTTTACAGAATAGCAAATTTAAGAAAACGTTTCGGCATAAAAGTTAATATTGAAATGCTTTATCTGGCTGATGAAATGTATAAGCAAAAGGGACAGACAATTACGATTACTTTTGGCAAGCCAATTTCGTTTGATTTCTTCGATAAATCAAAAAAAGATATTGAATGGGCTCAATATGTTAAACAAATTGTTTATAGTCTGCCGCAAAATGCTTAATTTTACACCTCCGTTTCCTTTTTTATTGAACAAAACATTATGAAACCGCTGATAAACAAAGTTGCTTGTGAAGATATAATCAAAGATCTTACGCCGGAACGTTTTGTTCGATATACTAATTTTGGACAAAACGAAATTTATATTTTTCGCGGTGATGAAGCTCCATCAGCCATGCTGGAAATTGGCCGTTTAAGAGAGTTGTCTTTTCGCGAAGCGGGCGGTGGTACCGGAGAACCTTATGACATAGATGAATTCGACAGAGGCCCTAATGCATATTTTCAGCTTATTGTATGGAATCCGAAGGAAAAAGAAATAGTTGGCGGTTATCGATATATTAAATTAAAAGATGCTATTGCCGATAATAAAGGTAATTATCATTTGGCTACTAGTCATATGTTCAGACTCTCAGAGCAGTTTATGGATAATTACTTTGATAGCACCATTGAACTAGGGCGTTCCTTTGTTCAGCCGCAATATCAGCCTTCGCGCGACGCACGTAAGGGAATTTTTTCTTTGGATAACTTATGGGATGGGCTTGGCGGATTAATAATCCAGAATCCCGAGATGAAGTATTTTTATGGCAAAGTAACAATGTATTTAAATTATGACCAGTTTGCCAGAGATGTTATTTTGTCTTTTTTAATGAAATATTTCCCCGACAGGGATAATCTTGTTTGGGCTTATGTTCCACGACCCATACGTACAACAGATGATGTTATCAAACAGATATTATGCGGTAAAAATTATGAGGAGGATAATAATTTGCTTATGAGGTTTGTTAGAAGCAGAGGAATGATTTTCCCTCCTTTGGTCAATGCATATATGAATCTTACTAATTCAATGCGTACTTTTGGTGCTTCTTTAAACAATGCTTTTGGCGACGTTGAAGAAATAGGCATTCTGGTTACTATTGCAGATATTTATGAATCTAAAAAGCATCGTCATTTAGCCTCATTTTATAAAGGCTTAGAATAACTTTTTGTTTTATATGATTGCAAAATATGTTTCGGGTTGCACTTCGTGGACTAAATGTCCTGTGGCAAAATTGCCCGAGTATGCATTTACCGGTCGCTCAAATGTAGGTAAATCGTCATTAATAAATGCATTAACAGGAATTGGTAAACTGGCAAAAACTAGTTCTAAGCCGGGAAAAACACAGATAATAAATCATTTTATAATTGATAACAGCTGGTATCTGGCCGATTTACCCGGATACGGGTATGCTAAAACATCAAAAACAACACGCGAAAAGTGGGTGCCTATGATGCGGGAATACTTGCTTTTCCGCAAGAATCTGATGACAACATTTGTTTTGATAGATTCCAGGTTACAAGCTCAAAAAATCGATATAGAATTTATTAATTGGTTAGGAGAAAATTCCATTCCTCTTGCTCTTGTTTTTACAAAGGCCGATAAGTGTTCAAGGAATGAGTTGAAGCGCAATGTGGATGCAGTGATAAGAGAAATTTCTGAGAGTTGGGAAGAATTGCCGGCTCATTTTATTACATCTTCTGAGACTGGTTCAGGAATACAAGAATTGCATAATTTTATTATAAAAGTAAATAATTTGTGGCCTATATCTGATTAGAATTTTTAAATACGGAGTCAAGCGAGTGCCTTTTCATTCTTACTAAGCCAAAATACCACAAAAAAGTCACAAATGGGAAAAACAATATTATTGCCCAGGTTTTATCTAAAAATAATAAAAAATCATATATGCCATGTAGCATAAATGGCATAAAGAAGGCCATAAAAATATTCCATGATTTATTTTCAGGTAAAAATTTTGCCAATCCGAATCTGTATCCCATAACAACACCAAATAGCATGTGCCCGGGCACAGCAGTAATTGCACGAAGCAAACCAACGTTGACAGATTGGGTACCAAAAACATACATTAAATTTTCCACAAGTGCAAACCCCAGCGAAACAATACCGGCATATACTATGCCATCAAAACGCTCATTAAAATGTTTTGAAGAAAAGAAAAATATAAAAACAGCCAGCCATTTGAATATTTCTTCGGTAAATCCGGCCATAACAAATGCATTCAGAAAAGCAGATGTGGCCCCGTGGTATTTTTCAATATAAATTGAGATGAATTCTTCAACAAATAAGATTGGTATAACTATAAAAGCTCCGATTAATAAGGCTTTTATCAACATTCCTATAGGTTCTTTTTCGTATTTATCTCTATAGTAAATATAAAATATTAATATAAAAACAGGAGCAATAGCAAGTAAAAGTAAATTCATGTCTGATATTTTATCGCAAATATAATATTATTAAGTAAATCAAAAAAGATTGATTAAACCATCATATATAATTATATGAACAGAGAGATAGGGTGAAATCTTAAAATCTTTTTTCATAATAATCAAAAGTCAATTTTACCATAAACAAAAAACCGGCAAAAAGCCGGTTTTTATATTTGACAGAACTAATGATTTTACTTAATTTCCCAGGTTTCGCCACTGTTAAATAAATCATCCATACACTTAATATTGCTGGATGCCTTTACTTTTTCAATTTGCTCTTCCATTAAATCATCGTACGTTGGGAAAGCTGCAGCACGAATTACTCCAAATGCAATAGGGCTCGATAACTTCGCCAACATTAAGTGCATTCCAGGATCAGGATTATGCATGTCGTGTATGAGAATATCTTCTTCGGTAATTCCATTTTCGCCAATGGTTACAACTTCCAGACTACGGCCATTAAGCCTGATTCCTTTGTTTTTCTCTTTACCGAAAATCATACGTTCGCCATGCTTCAGGTGCAACTGCATGTCGTCCCGGTTTTCTTTAGATGTTATATATTCGTGCGCTTTATCGTTAAAAATAACACAATTTTGAAGTATTTCAACAATTGATGTACCATCATGTTTTGCAGCCTCGAACATGATTTCTGTCATCATAGAAGGATTGGTGTCTATTGCGCGCGCGAAAAATGTTCCCTGAGCACCAATCACTAATTCTCCAACCGAAAAGGGATGTTCGATTGTTCCGTATGGTGATGTTTTGGTTTGCGCTCCTAACGGACTTGTTGGTGAATACTGTCCTTTAGTAAGACCATAAATCTGGTTGTTGAAAAGCATCACGTTTACATCGATATTTCTGCGAATAAGATGTATAAAGTGGTTTCCTCCAATTGCAAGCGAGTCGCCATCGCCTGTAGCAATCCAAACGCTTAAGCCGGGGTTGGCAATTTTTACACCCGATGCAATGGCATGCGCGCGACCGTGAATACCGTGAAACCCGTATGAATTCACATAATAAGGAAAACGCGATGAACAACCAATACCCGAAACTACCACGTAATTTTCTTTTTTATAACCTATTTCGGGAAAAACTTTGGCAACTGCATTTAAAATGCTGTGGTCGCCGCAACCAGGACACCATTTAACCATTTGATCGCTGACAAAATCTTCTTTTGTCAGTGGTACAGGTGATTTTTCTATGCTGTTTCTTATAACGCCCATCATAATATTATGCTTTTAAAATTTTAGTAAAATTTTCAATTAATTCATGAGCCGTAAATGGCTGCCCTTGTACTTTATTGTATTGCAGGTATGGTATTTCCGGGAAGTTAATGCGCAGATAATTTGCAAATTGTCCCATGCTTAATTCACACACAACAATTTTTTTGAAAGATGCAAGCATTTCGCGGGTGTTTTTTGGCAAAGGATTAATGTAGCGGAAATGCGTATGAGCTATTTTCATGCCTTCTGCCCTGGCTATTTCAACAGCTCCCTGAACTTGCCCTTTGGTTCCACCCCAGCTAACAACTAATAAATCGGCATCTGCTGGACCCGTAAATTCTTGCAAAGGCAAACGTTCAGCTATTCGCTGTACTTTTTCAGCACGTAGTTTTACCATTAATTCATGGTTAGTTGGATCGGTTGAAACTTCTCCGTAAATATTTGTTTTTTCCAAACCTCCAATTCTATGACGTAATCCTTCTGTGCCAGGAATTGCCCATTCGCGTGCAAGTGTTTTTTCATCACGTAAATAAGGTAAAAACTTGCCTTCGCCTTCTTTTCTGGGCTTGGCTTTTCTGAGTTTAATTTCAGGCAGGTCGGACATTTTGGGAACTTCTACAACTTCAGAACCAAAACCTATATACCCATCGGTTAAACAAACGGCGGGTGTCATGTGTTCAAGTGAATATTTGGCAGCTTCGTATGATGCATAAAAGCAATCAGCAGGCGATGAGGCAGCTATTACGAACATTGGAGCTTCTCCATTCCTTCCGTAAAGAGCTTGGAGAAGATCTGACTGTTCACTTTTGGTCGGAAGACCTGTTGATGGTCCGCCACGCTGAACATCTATAATAACTAAAGGAAGTTCGGTAATAACTGCAAGTCCCATAGCTTCAGATTTCAAAGATAATCCGGGACCGGATGTGGTTGTACAAGCTAATGAACCTGCAAAGCTTGCACCAATTGCAGAACAAATACCGGCAATTTCATCTTCGGCCTGAAAAGTTTTTACACCTAATTCACGATGCTTTGCCAACTCCATTAAAATTTCCGTAGCCGGAGTGATAGGGTAGGAACCAAGAAATAGTTGCAAACCTGATTTTTCGGCAGCAGCCATCAAACCCCATGCAGTAGCTTCATTTCCATGAATATTGCGATACTTGCCGGGTTTTAATTGGGTTTTTGGAACAACAAAACTGGGAATTGCTTCAATGGTATTGGCAAATTCATAACCATTTTTAATTACAATCTCATTAATTTTAATTAATTCCGGATTTTTTTTGAATCGTTTTTGGAGATAATCGTCTGTTGCTTTTAAATCAAGACTGAACATGTTAAAAAGCATACCAAGAACAAACATGTTTTTGGTTTTTTCTGCCGTTTTATTATCAACACCCATTTCTTTAAGGCTGTTTTTTGCCAGGGAAGTAATAGGCGCATGAATAACGTTAAATTCCGAAAGGCTGCCATCATAAAGCGGATTGGCTTTGTATCCTAACTTTTCAAGTACCTTTTCATCAAAACTGTCTTCATCAGTTATAATGGTAGCACCTTTTTTAACGTTTTTCAAATTGGATTTTAATGAGGCAGGATTAAATGCAACCAGAACATCGCATAAATCACCAGGAGTTAAAACTTTTTTAAATCCGAAATGCACTTGAAATCCGGATACACCTGCAACGGTATTACGCGGTGCTCTAATTTCGGCAGGAAAATCGGGAAACGTAGCTAAATCTTCTCCGGATAAAGCAATGGTTTCTGAAAAAATGGTTCCAAGAAGTTGCATGCCATCGCCGGAATCACCGACAAATTTGATGACAACAGCATCTTTGTTAACCACCTTTCGGTTATTTTGTGCAGTCATAATGAGGTTATTTAAATTATACAAAGGTATATTGAAATTCCAATATTCTTAATAAAGCTTTTCCTAAAAAAGTCAATATTAATGTTGATTTTTTCTACTATTTTGCAGTCTGCTTTATGTAATTTAATATTTTTTATTGGTTAATTATTGTTTGAATATCACATAACATGCTGAACAATAACAATATACAATTACAATTTGTATTTCAACTTAAAAACAGAAAATATGTGTTTTATTCTAAATAAAATTCTTTTGAATATGTGTGTTTACCACATTGCAATTTTAAATAATAATATGTGATTCTGTTTAAAAACTCAGGGTATATTTCTATTTGATTGAAACCTGCTTGGACATTATGTTTTGAAAAATAAACAATTTTGTCGGGATATGCCTTTATTTCAACAATTATTGTGTTTTTACCCAATGCATTGAACTCAACAATCAGTTGTTCTGAATTTGAATTGTAAAACAGCATTACATCGCTAAAAAATAGAGTTGTATCGTTATGATTATTTTTAGCTTCTTCCTGTAATAATAATTGTTTGTTTTTAATAGCATCGGCCGAATCTGATTTGTTTTTTTGATAATTGCGCTTGGTTGTTTCTGTATTTCCACAGGGCGAATTTGAAATATATTCTATAAAGTAAACATCATTTGCAGCCGAATCCTGATTTTTATTTGAGTGTTTTTCAAGGGTGTTTACATCAACAATACTGACGGCGTTTTTAAACAATCCGTTTGCTTCACCATCAGAATCTTCAATTTTTATGCTAAATTCAGGATTGTAAGTTCTTGTTTCCTTAGCAAATACAAAATTCCCGACACTATCGGTATAAGCATACTGCTGAATATCGCTATTGCGGTCAATCAGTTTAACTCTGGCATTTTTTACCGGATAATTACATTCTATATCTTTTACGTTTCCTTTAACAGTGTAAAAATACACAGGAGCACCATATTGGGCAAGCACCTCAGACGTAAACCCAAAGATGAAACCCAATAATGATAAAATTTTAGCAGAAAACCTTGTTATCATTATTTAAATCTTTTAATTCTTAAAAAAATTGAATTAACAGATGATAAAAATACAAAAATTATTCATGTAAAGCAATATTAATGGAGCCTAATATGTTGCACATTTGTAATTGCCTAAATAAATAAGGAATATAAAATTAGCTTAAATTTCTTTTTCTTCCTCTATAAATTCTACGCCATACGGTTTTAGAGCATCAAGAATTGGATTATAATATTCGGGTTTAACCGGTATTTGAACTCCCTTGCCTTCAAGTTTTCCTGTAAGGAACAATTCTACAGCAATAGCCAATGGCATACCAACCGTTATTGACATTGCTGTATGCACGGTGTCGGTACCTATAACGCCCATTGACGAGATGCGGCGGTATTTTTTCCTATTCAATTCGTAATCAAAAGTATGTTGCATTACCAGCATATCCAAATCCTGGCTGTCTAATTTCCATTTTGGTTCAACTATGCTTTGCAGAATTTGTGCAGGTGTTTTGCAGCCTGCTTTTATCGGGGTTTCGGTAAACAATCCAAGCCACTCCATTTTTTTGAAAATCTCACCATCTCTCTTAATATTCAGATATTGGCAAAAATTGTCTTCGACGGATAAAGTTTCATTTTCAGGCAAAAATGATTCAATAAAACTTCTGTTTGTCAGTTTTTCGGGATTTTCTAATTCATAGGAATCATCGCATACGCCCAGTTGAACAAAGCAGTTCCATGCCGAGCAGTATCCCGGGCGGCGCATTGTGCCGCGGAAAATTGTTTTAATATTTTCCAAACCATACACCTCTTTATAACTAAGAGAATCGCGATTTGCATAGATTTCAAAATCGCCAAAATCTAAAACACTGGTTTTATCAATTCGTTCGTATAATTTAGTATATGGAATATATTTGTACTTGCCATTCTGAAGAAATCTTGCACCGGCCTGTCCTGCTAAAATTACATTTCGGGCATTCCATGTAAATTTATAATTCCACGGATTATTGTCGAATTCAGGGGCAATAAGCCCACCGCAATTTGATTCAAATCCAATAATTTTTCCACCTTTTGCCCTGATTTCATCTATTACTCTCATTGCCGACATGTGGTCAATTCCCGGATCGACGCCACACTCGTTGAAAAACAACAGGTTTTTCGATTTAGCTTCCTGGTCGAATGATTTCATTTGTGGCGAAACATAGGATGCAGTAAACAGGTGTTTTGAAAATTTCAGGCATTGTTGTGCCACTACAGGATGTAAAGCAGCAGGCATCATACTAATTACAAGATCATTTTGATTGATTAAATCAGCCAGATGTTCTTCATCGTTAATATTGAATGAAACGGCTTTCCCATTTTCAAATCCATTGATTTTTCTTTCAGCTGTGGCTAAGTCCATATCAGCAACAGTAATTGACCATTGGTAATCTTTACTTTTTTGGAGAAGATATCTTATTAATGTTGACGATGAAAGACCTGCTCCGAGAATCAAAATGTTTTTCATAATTGTTTGTATCGGTGCGCAAATATAAATTAAAATATATTATTGGTAAAATTGCCCATTTTAAGCTCGTTTGCTTTTTGATTTTTTTAAAACAATAAATTAAAAAGCCACTTGGTAATAAGTGGCTTTTTAAAAAACAATATTATAATTTTAATTTTTTCAAAATTGAAGGTGGAACACCTTTTTTATTTACAAGAATATCAGTTGTTTTAAATTTTACAAATGACTTAGAAGCATAAAAGTAGCCGTTATATTTTCCAACAGCATCCCAACTGTTTTTAACTTTATAATAAATGGTGCCGTTTTGGTCTTTAGCTATGCCGGCAAGCAACATTCCATGATCGTCGGTTGTTTTGAAATTGTCAAATTCGTTTTGACGCATTTCCTGAGTAATTTCAGTTTCTTTCATTGGCTTCTCAAAAGAATAAAGTTGAGCGGCTTTTTCTTTTGCCGTTAATTTTTCCCACCTTTCACGTTCCGTGCCGGTTAAATCGTTGCGCTTTGCATCAGGTACAACGGCAACACCATTAGTCCAGCTAAATCCTTTTTCCGATACATCACTGGCCCAGGCAACTGCAAATCCGTTATTCAAAGAGTACTCAATAATTTCAACTAATTCGTCCACTGTAACGTTCCAAGATTTATCGTGGCTCCAGTTATCCGGAACTTCCAAAATAAATTCTTCATAAAAAGGATGATGAGTAAAGGATGTAAATTCCAAATAATCATCTAAATTCAGTCCAAGCATTTGCTGAAATGATTTTGGGGTATATTTTTTTCCATTGTATTCAAATTCTTCTGGTTCGGGTCCTAAATAAGCATCGAGAATTGCGATGAAACCTTTTTTCCATGCAGTTGTTGGCGCTGCGGATTCATTTTTTGCAATTGCCTCAACATAACCTTTTAGAACTGCATCAAGTTCGCTGTGATCGAATTTGTCTGTTCCGTAATTTAGTCCCGGGTAAGCTGATTCAGGAACGATTCCATATTTTTTAATTACATTGGTAACATCGTGAAAAGCACCTCCGCCACCAAAATTTAATGCTCCGTGAAATCTGATGTATCGTTCTGCTTTATCTATATAAGCATGGCGCACAATAAAAGCTTCGGAGAGATCATATTCTCCTTTGCCAAGCCTGAGTAACTCTGCTTCATAAAAACCCAAACCTGAAAACGCCCAGCATGTTCCGGAGCGGTATTGATCTTTTACAGAAGTTACATTTACATTTTTAACATCGGTAAATTTGTACCCTTCATCTTGTGCAATAGCAAATGATGTTATAATAAACATCAGGCTTAAAAGAAATATTTTTTTCATAACCAAATTTATTTTCTGTTACAAAAATAACTTTTTTATTTTGATACTGTTCTTTTAAACTACACATTTGCCTATAATATGTATAATAGCGCCATTTTTATCTACATAACAAAAAATGCCCGGGAGATTTACCGGGCATTACATTACCACCATGAGAGGTTACCAAACAAAAGGATTTTGAAAAGAACAGCATTTTGGAATTTACTCTACTATGATATAACGTTAGTTTAAATAATAATATTTCATTTTATTTATATTTTAAATAAAATATTTTGCTGTAACTTCGTAAAAAAAAGTATCAAATGCTTTTTAAAGATATTCCGGGCAACGTTAAAATAATAAACAAGCTGATTAATTCGGTTGAAGAGCAGCGTATTGCGCATGCTCAAATGTTTGTTGGTTCTGCCGGTAGCGGCAATTTAATGCTGGCCCTTGCTTATGCGCAATTTTTGAATTGTACAAACCGTGTTTACTTTAACAACAGTAATGATATAATTGCCGACAGTTGTGGCCAGTGTTCATCTTGCAAGAAGTTTGAAACGATGGAACACCCCGATCTTCATTTTTTGTTTCCGGTTGTAAAAATGGATAAAAAAGAACTAAGCAGGGATTTTATGTCGGATTGGAGAAGCTATATAAAAAGCAAAAACGGGATAATCAATTTGAATTCATGGTATGATTATATACAGGTTGAAAACAAACAGGGCATTATTTCGGTAGATGATATTAACGATATTATTAGCCGTCTTCAATATAAAAATTATGAAGCTAAAGTTAAGGTTATAATTATTTGGATGGCTGAAAAAATTCAATATAATGCAGCTCCGAAAATATTAAAAACCCTTGAAGAACCATTTGATAATACATTATTTATTCTTGTTGTGGAAAATCAGGACTTGATGTTGCCAACAATATTATCGCGTGTTCAAAAATCAAGGATGGAGATTCCGAACCTGCAACAGAGTTTTGATTTTTTACGAAAGCAGCATCCCGATTTGCCTGAGAATGACTTGTTTGATGCCATTTACAATGGCGAAGGGAATTTGGCAAGAGCGTATGACTATTTGCTCAACAACGATGAAATGAAAAAGATATCGGATTTCTTTCGTAAATGGATGAGAACATGTTTCACATTAAACGGAAAAGCAATTTTTGAATTATCTGATGAATTTTCTTCTTTTGGAAGAGAAAAACAAAAACATATTTTAACCGAAAGCTCAAGAAAATTATTGACAACATTTCAACTTGGGAACAAAATAAAAGAGATTAAGTTTTATAATAATGAAGACGACAAGTTTTTTAACAATTTTGCTAAGTACGTAAACAAAAACAATCTTGGTTTCTTTGTTAAACGATTTGATGATGCAATTTTTCATATAGAACGCAATGGAAACCCAAAATTGATTTTTTCTGATTTAAGTTTTGATATCGGGCGTATATTTAGGGTATGATTTACAATAATTAAATTTGGAAAAATATTCTTTTTTAGTTATAAATTAATGATAAAATAAGTAAGTTCAATTAGTAAATGCAACTTTTAACAGCGAAAAAGGGCTATTGAAAGAAACACTTTTAACAGGAAAGAACAGAGAAATTTCTTTCTCTGCACTTTCGCTGTAAGGATAAAAGTTTCTT
>Ga0255341_1000638_pt1 | contig 56506 bp, 51 predicted proteins | sample wastewater_treat_8_FD_192418 | JGI IMG/M metagenome (GOLD analysis project Ga0255341, IMG submission 192418) | Wastewater microbial communities from Lulu Island WWTP, Vancouver, Canada - plant12 | ecosystem: Engineered > WWTP > Wastewater > Unclassified | place: Canada: Vancouver, British... | reverse complement strand
GTGAAGCACTTCCGTTCAATGAATTGATTGAAAAACTAAAGGAACTACAGAGTTGGATAAATAGCACTAATTACATAAAATAGCATAATAGTACCAGTTTAGTAAGAACAGGATTTTTATTAAACCTTCGGTGGTATCAACAGGAGGTATTACCATATTCATTTACGAATTTGTTGAAAAGTTGTTCTTTTTTCTCCGGACAAACATACCCGCAAGATAATGGGACACCCTAAAACGTCAAAATCAAAAGGTTAATCCCATGAATATATGTATGTTATAAAATTATCCCAGATAGGGTGACGAAAACAGGAAACCGATTTATATCTTCAAGTAACTCAGAATATGCTTCCTTTTCAGGAAACGAAATGTTCAGGTAATTCTTCTTATTTGGCAAGATAAAATCCTTGGGAAAAGGTATGCATGGCGTGATTTTTGTGGCGAAATCTTGAATACCGGTGATATACCGGATTCCTATAAGCTGCTATAAATGAAAAAGATCATTTCTATCCTGACCTTGTTGTCAGTGCTTGCAATCAACAGCCATTCGCAGCAAATAAAAAATACAATCTTCGGAGCCGGCGCAGGTTTGTCATTGCCCTATGCGGAATTTGCATCAAAAAGCCTGACAGTTAACTCTGGTTTTGCATCGGCAGGATTCAATGCCGAGACTTCATTGATACGATATACCGGACGTTTTTTCGGAATTTCAACCACAATCGGTTATTCAAACATTTTCATAAGCGAAAGGAAATTTGAAGCTGAATACAACCGTGTTATGAATGGGAGCGGAACTAATCAGGTTACGGCCGGCAACTATCAAATAATGAGTGGTATGGCCGGACTGATATTCAAGGTGCCGGAGTTCAGCAACACGGATATCCTTCTGATGTTGAATCTGGGAGCAGCCCTTACAGTCCATCCCGATATTACAGCTACAAACAGCTATATCGGAGTGATCAACTCGGTGAAAAAGGATGCTGACTTTGCTGTGGCAAGCAATGCTGCTGTCAGAGTCATTCACTGGCTTACAGAACGATACGGCTTCAGTGCCGGCTATAGCCTGAATGCCACCAAACCTTCAATTAAGGACGATACCGGCATCAATGCTTATTTCTATCTTCCGGTAAGATACCAGAATATAAATATCGGATTTATTATGAACCTTGGAAAAACAACAAAATGAGAACAGGAACCATTATATCACTTCTTATCCTGATCCTGATCCTGGTCTCATGCGATGACCCCAGGCTTAATTTCGATAAGGGAATCATCCCACCTGTAGTTGTAAATTTCGGTGAAGTAAATTCAGACTATGACGATTATAATTCGGATCTGGCGGTAACATGGGCAAGTCAGGAGTATTCACTGATCTTTTCTTCATCGCGCAACAGCAGGGGTCAGGACTTCGACTTCGTCGGCTACCGGGGGGACATTTTCTTTGATCTGATAACCGGGGATTTCCTTATGTCGGCCAGAACTTTTGATTTTGAAGTTCTGGATGCTATAAATTCAAATGGAAATGAATTCGGACCCTACTTTACTGCCGATCCTAACCTAAATCCCTACGGGTCATGGAATAATGGCGGAACTCAACGATTTTTCTATACTTCTGATATAGCAGGAAACCAGGATATTTACTGCAGGCATTACAGCCTTGATGAGAATCGCAATTTCATTTCAGTTGGTGATGCAATTCCGCTTACTTCAGTAAATACCAGACACAACGAAGCTTACTTCACTATTCACAAGAAAGAAGATTCCGGGAATGAGCTTGCATATTTCTGCTCTGATCGCGACGGTACCTGGGATATCTGGAGAGTAGTGAGCGAGGAAGGGAAACTGATCAGTGAGTCTGCATCTGCCGAAGTAAGCAAAGTAACCCGGCTGAGCGGAGAAGCCAATGAAAAATGTCCGTTCGTGAACGGCAATATTATGGTATTTGCTTCCAACAGGGAGGGAGGCCATGGAGGTTTCGACCTGTGGTATTCATTGTATGACGGGCAGAGCTGGTCGGAACCAATCAACTTCGGCGATGAGATCAATTCGGAGTATGATGAATTCCGGCCTGTGATTGTTCCGGCAGAGGAGGGCTTCTTTGTGAACGACCTTATGATCTTCTCATCTGACCGTCCCGGCGGAACAGGTGGCTTTGACCTGTATTATGTTGGCATTAAAAGATTCAAATAGCAGAAGACAGGGGAGCAGGAAGGGGAGGAACTGCAATGCCTGGTGCGGAAATGGGAAAAAGTGGTCCGGGCAAGGGAAGGAGATAAAGAATAGCTAACTAAAAACCCTGCAAATGATGAGTTTGCAGGGTTTATCTCTTATGAAAAGGCTTATTGATTTTTGTCCCGGTTACTTTGTAAAATGTGCATTGTTAGCCCTTGTTCCAGCGAAATAAATGAATGTGCTGTCGGTAATTTTAACTTTATCGGTTCCTTCTGCCTTTCTGGTTTTTAATGTAAGAGTGCTGTCGGAGCGGTGAGTGTTCATTATCGCTGCATCACGGGCTTTGTTGTCCCTTTTTAGTACACAAAAAATCAGAAAAAGTATGATAAAAGGAGTAATCCAGAACAGGTAGTCTTTTTGATATATTTCAGATTTGAATGACATTTTTCTAATTAAACTTTTTCATTTAATATTGTGCCTCGCGGAAACACTCAGTATGCTGTTCGGGCAGCAATGCTGCCCGCTGAAATGCACATGCAAATTACACCAATTCCCACCCTAAAGTCAATCGCGTTAGTCAAAGAAAACCGTGCTTTCATCAACAAAAATCAGTTGTTAGTCACATCAGGAAATTAAGCTCTTCTTTTTTATCAAGGGGAGATTCGGAGAGAAAAAAACTTGTTTTTTGATGCCATGCGGTGTCATTCCGGAGTTTTTTGGATACAGAATCACTGCTTCCCGGGAATTCAGGAATTTAATAACTATCTTTAGCATTATGAAGAAACTGTTGTTATTAATTCCGGCATTGATCCTGCTTGCCTCATGCAATAAGGAAGTGTGTCCTGCATACAGTGATGCTGCAAATAATGTGAAATCGTCTGTTTTCCAGAGCAAGGCTTACCGCGCTGACGGAATTAACCGGGTTTACAGGGATGCCTATTCCTACAGGAAGAAATAACTGGAATTATTGATCCGGATATGAAAGTGATTATCAATATAATGAAGTTCAGGAGCCCATACGCACGAGCTGTTCCATCCTGATTCGGGAGCCTGCCATACCCTGACCGGCTCTCCTCTCCGGGTTATAAATTCCGATCTTGAAACATAAATACCATTGCCCGAAGAAAAGCAATAATAATAGTATTTATCCTTTTGTATCATCCATGGATCGGCGCCATCAAAAATCGGATTTGTAAAGTGCTTTAGCGGTTTTGCCGGATCTTTCCGCACCGGATCCTGCCCGATATCAGACGTGATCAGAATGATAAGAGGCAAAAGCCAAAATCTTATATCATAGATGTTGAACATAAGATTAAAGATAAAACATGGATAAAATTCAAAACCTTGTGCTAATCGATAAAAATCTCCTTCAGCACTGATTTGACCTTCTTTATCTCTGCAGGATTTAAGTCGCCGATAACTTTCAGAATCCTCTTCTTCTCTATGGTCGTGATTTGATCAAGAGCGATCCTGATCTGCTTTGTTCCGGTTTTTATTCTTACCCTGGTCGGGTAGTCCCCGGTATCCGGACACAGGGGAGCCAGCGTAATAGTTCGGAGAGCGCTGTTCATCTCAGCGGGAGAGATTACAACGCATTGCACGCCATTGCCGGCTTCATTGCCGGAAGCAGGATCCTTACCCGCGAGCACTATGCTGTACTGGTTTACTTCCATGGGATTGTGGATTAAAATAAGATTGATTACTTAATAAGAAGAATGTCCTCTCTCCTTGAATTCATCTCATTCAAGGCCTTGCCCCAGCCATCTCGCGACTGTCTCTGGGCTGAGATCTTGATGTGATTCTTCCTCAGTTCAAGATCCACCTTGTTCCGGATGTCGTACCTTTCAAGGATTGCCCTGCCGAGTATGATCCCTTTTGAGTTCCCGATCTGAATTACCTGAATTTCCATTGTTTACACGATGTTATAACATTGTTATAACAAAGTAATTCATTATATTTTTTATATCAAAATTATATTCCCGGCGTTTTTGTAATAATAGCACAGGGCTCAGGGCACGGGGCACAGGGTGGAGGAACGGCTTGCCATTCTTCCCGCATACCAAGTAAGAACCCACCCCTAGCCCCCCGCTTGAGCGGGGCAGGCTCTCCGGTGGAGGGGATCCATATAGAGCAGACCCGTGCAGCCTGTACGCCGCTAGCTGCCCGTTTGCTACTCTCGAACCTTGAACCCCGAACCTCGAAATAGGATCGCGTACTGCATACTGTTCCTGCCTGAAAGGACAGGATGGCGAAGTTCCGGTAAATTATCTATTGCGACCAGGACGTGGGTTTTCTGTCCCAGCGATGTTTTTCGAGTTCCTTAAGAAGTTCGGGTGTCAATGGACCGGCATCGCTGGCAGCCAGATTGCTCCTGGCATGTGATGGTTTTCTCATCCCGGGTATTATGGTACTGACAGTGGGTTCGCTGAGAATAAAACGCAACGCCATCTCTGGCATGGTCATCCCTTCAGGTAAAATTGCCCTGAGCGCTTCAGCTCTGTCAACACTGGCATTAAGATTTTCGGGAACAAAATAAGTATTCCTCCAGTCTCCTTCAGGCCATCTAGACTCTTTGGTCAGAGTGCCGGTGAGAGTTCCCTCATCGAAGGGAACACGCGCGATAACGGCCACGTTCATCTCACGGCAGGCCGGGAACAACTCATCTTTTGGATTCTGGTCAAAAATATTGTAGATAACCTGAACGGAGTCTATCAGTCCGCTTTTTACGGCTTTAATCCCGTTCCATGGTTCCCAGCGGTTAAGGCTGATTCCAATGGCATGGAACAATCCCTGTTCCTTCAGTTCTATCATCTTCCTGATACCGCGGTCGTCCTCCAGCCACTTGTCCTCCCAGGTATGGAACTGCATCAGGTCGAAAGAATCGAGCCCGGCATTTTTAAGACTCCTGTTTACATATTCCTCAATATGGTCGGGAGGGAAGCAGTCGTCGAGGGTGTATTCCCGTCTGGCCGGCCATTTGAAGTTCTTTGGCGGCATCTTGGTTGCAGTGTATAGCTTTTTACCGGGGTTTGCCCTTATAATTTGTCCGAGGAGCCCTTCGCTCTTCCCGGCGCCGTATCCCCATGCAGTGTCGAAAAATGTGCAGCCGAGATCGACAGAAAGCTGAAGCGACTGAAGCGATTCATCATCGTCTGAACCGCTCCACTCCGCCATGCCCCACATACCGTAGCCGATTTCACTTACTTTCCAGTTTGTTCGTCCGAATGTTCTGTATTTCATAGTGTATGGTATTAATTTATTGAATATCTGTTTGAAACAGGATGGCATCACAGAAGCCGGGACTGAGCCCTTTCCTGCCCGTTACGGCATAATTTTCAGTCAGCATGAGAATTTTAAATTACCTGTTTGTTCCAGTCATGCCGGTCTGTTAAAATAGCTCATATAAATGTACATGAAAAATCCCAATTGACACCCAAACGAATAAAAATCCGGAGAGATTTATAGGAGAAAGATGATGGATTCTGAAAACAAGTAATCACCGGAACATAGGTTTTGCCCGTTATTAACGGCATTTGAACCCCGGGATTAATCTTTCGGGTAAATCCTTTGTTCCCGGTTAAGGATTTTATCCTTAATTTTATCCTGATTCATCAGGTATATCAATCCGGGTTTATGGAAGAAAAACTCCTTTACAAGATACGTGTCAAGGGTTATGTCCAGGGAGTGGGATTCCGGTGGCGGACACTGAGACAGGCTGCAAGTCGCGGGATAAAGGGTTATGTGAAGAATATGCCCGACGGCAGTGTATTTATCGAGGCCGAAGGAACAAGAAAGCAGTTGAGGGATTTCGCCGACTGGTGCAGGAAGGGGCCCGGATATGTAGAATCGGTTACGGTTGATGTTTATCCGCCCATGGATTACGAGGGTTTTACCGTCAGGTATTAGAGACTGGCACTTTTATTCACTTTTGAAACAAGGCAGGGAATGCGATGTATTAATGTTTTCCTATTTTTATAAATTTACCATTGAGAAATCTCGTTATGAAGATTAACCCGATTTATTTAAGCTTAGTGTTACTGATGGCAATTGCCACCGGATGCAAGCAGCCATCGGAAAAAACTGCAATCATTTCCGATCCCTTTGATACGCTGGCTCTGATCGAAGAAAGAACAGCCATTGACTTTCCATATACCGAAAAGCAGATCGACAGGCAGCTGAGAAAAAGGATAGGGAGGCTTTCTGCTGATGAAAAGACTGAAATGGAGAGAAGGAACTGGCTGGAATACAAGATTATAGATGGCGAAAAGAGATATTTCAGCAGGGCTGCGCGGAACCTTCAGCTGATCAGGGACTTTCACTTCAACCGGGCAGCAAGCGACAGCATGGAAGCCTCCAATCCGGAAATCATCCACAGGAAAAGCCATACCAGATTGATTATGAATGCCTCACAAACAGAGGCTCTGCCGGTCCTTCCTGTCAGCATGACTATCAATTACACTCTTAAGGTTCTTCCTGATGCCGTTCCTCCCGGTGAAACTGTCAGATGCTGGCTGCCGTATCCACGGGAAGATCATCCAAGGCAGGGCAATGTGAAATTCATTTCAGCTTCTCCGGGAGATTATTTTATCGCACCCGATTCGGCTGTTCACAGGACAGTCTATCTGGAGGCAAAGGCTGAAAAGGGTAAACCGGTAATGTTCAAAACATCCTTCAGCCTTGAAACAAGAGGGCAATATTTTGATCCTGAAAGAATAGCCTTCCAGCCATACGACACAAGTTCGGCCTTATACAAGAAACATACTTCCGAACAGCTCCCGCACATCTGTTTCACGGATAACGTCAGGAAGCTGGCCGATTCAATAGCAGGGGACGGGGAGAATCCTGTGGAGACCTGCCGGAAATTATATCTATGGTTCTCAAACAATATACCCTGGGCAGGTGCACAGGAATACTCGATACAAACAACTATTCCGGAATATGTAATTCAGAACCGGAGAGGCGACTGCGGGATGCAAACCTTCCTGCTGATGTCGATGCTGCGGTATAAGGGGATACCTGTTAGATGGCAGAGCGGCTGGAAGGTGCCGCCCGACGGGAAAAATCTTCACGATTGGTGTGAGGTATATATTGAAGGCGCCGGATGGATACCTGTCGATATTTCATACGGGCTGCAATACTCTGAAGACAGGAAGCTGAAGGAGTTCTACATCTCGGGCATCGATTCATACAGGCTGATAATCAACAATGGAGTTTCAGGCAGGCTATGGCCCGAAAAGATTTTTTTCAGAAGCGAACCTTACGATTTTCAGAGAGGAGAGGTGGAATGGAAGGGAGGGAACCTTTATTTTGACAAGTGGGATTACGAAATGGAAATTATTTACGATAAATGAGAAAAACACAGCATAAAACCTGGTCAGGCGCTTTATTCATATTCATTGTTATTTTTATAACAACAGGGTGTGCCCGCGAGGAAAGCGCGGTTGCTGATATTAACCACCTTATCGATTCCGTGGGAATAGTCTGGGTGCCTGATCTCAGGGAAGGGATTTTCGATGTCCGCTTTACATCGTCTGAATCGGGATCGGTGCTTCAGGGCGAAACGACGGTTCCCGAAGCAAAAGAGATGATAACCGCTATTCTCAGACAAAAAGGAGTTGTTTTTCTCGATAGCCTTTCAGTACTTCCGGAGCACGGATTGCAGGCAAATCCCTGGGGACTGGTTAAGGTCAGCGTGTGCAATATCAGGTTTATCTCTTCCTATGATGCTGAAATGGTAAGCCAGGCCCTGATGGGAACTCCCGTGAAGATATTTAAGCAAAAAGGCGGATGGCTGCTTGTTCAGACGCCCGATATGTACCTCGGATGGGTGGATAGTGATGCAATAACGGTTTTAACCATAGATGAACACGATTTGTGGAAATCATCCGAAAGGATAAGCTGCACGGCTAAAACCGGTGATATCTGGTCCGGCCGCACAAAGGAGAAACCGGTTTCCGATTTTGTGGCAGGATGTATTCTGGAGATAACCGGAACGGGAAGTGGAGGCTATGATGTCAGGCTCCCCGATGGCCGGACGGGATTTATCCCGGCAGACGCGGTCGTCCCTCTTGATAAACTGTCAGCCGGAGATCTGCTGACACCGGAAAATCTTGTTTCGTCGGCTGAGTCGTTCATGGGAATCCCCTACCTGTGGGGTGGGACATCCGCGAAGGGATTTGACTGCAGCGGCTTTGTCAAAACGGTTTATTTCCTTAATGGATTGATACTCGACCGCGATGCATCACAACAGTTTCAGAACGGGTTAAGGATAAGGGCCCGAAGGGAGTCATTCCCCGATTCGCTGATGGCAGGCGATCTGATGTTCTTCGGTTCATCGCGGCGAGGACGCCCAAGAGCAAGCCATGTCGGGATGTACATCGGCAACGGGGAATTCATTCATTGTGCGGGAATGGTCAAAGTCAACAGCCTCGATTCCACGAAGCTTAATTACAGCAGGCCGCGAAGGGATTCCTACCTGGGCGCCAGAAGGATGATTGGAACACCCGTCGGGAAGGGAGCCATGCCCCTGCTCCAACACGATTGGTATTTTTAGCTTTTAATGAAAATATAAAATGAATAAAAGAGAATTTTTAAAATACAGCACCTTTCTGATCGGAGGTACAATGATAGGCACTCAGGCAGAAGCTGCTATGCCTTTCTTCACCACCGGCAGGGGAAAAAGAAAAAGAAGCGGGAGGCTTACACTAAGGTTCACTCCCTACACCCTTCAGTTAAAACATGTTTTCACACTGGCGACAAGTTCCAGGACAACAACCCCGGTTGTTCTCACTGAAATTGAATATGATGGAGTGACAGGATACGGAGAAGCCTCAATGCCTCCATATCTCGGCGAGAGCCATGAGTCGGTTTCCGCCTTTCTTTCACGTCTCGACCTCGCTCAGTTCAGTGATCCCTTTATGCTGGTTGACATACTTGAATATGTTGAAAACCTGATGCCCGGGAATCCTGCCGCCAAGGCATCGGTCGACATTGCCCTTCACGACCTGATCGGAAAACTGGTGGGGGAACCTTTTTACAGGCTGTTCGGACTGAATCCGGCAAGGGCTCCCCTGACCAGCTTTACCATCGGACTGGACACTCCTGAGGTGATCAGGCAGAAAGTGCTTGAAGCGGAACCATATAAGCTGCTAAAGGTCAAGCTTGGAAGGGATAATGACAGGGAGATGATTGAGGTAATAAGGTCCCTGACCGACAAGCCTCTTTGTGCCGATGTAAACCAGGGATGGAAGGATAGAAATCATGCTCTCGAAATGGCATGGTGGCTGAAGGAAAAAGGAGTGGTCTTTCTCGAACAGCCCATGCCGAAGGAAATGAAGGACGACAATGCCTGGCTTAGCAGCGAAAGTCCCATACCCATAATAGGAGATGAGGCAGTAAGGAATATCCCGGAACTGATGAGCAACCGGGATGTATATTCCGGCATCAATATAAAGCTGATGAAATGCGGCGGCATGAATAACGCGATGAAAATGATCAATATAGCAAGGGCATTCGGGATGAAGGTGATGATAGGATGCATGACCGAGACTTCATGTGCCATTTCGGCCGCTGCCCAGCTTTCACCACTGGTCGACTGGTGCGACCTCGACGGGAATCTCCTGATAAGCAATGATCCTTTCATGGGGCTTAATGTTGTTGATGGTAAAGTCGCCCTGCCTGATAAGCCCGGGCTTGGAATAACGAAAATTTAATGAGAAATTCCCGGGAACGGGTCTCTAGTTTAGTCCAAACCTGTAGCTGAGTTTTACCAGGAATATATTTCCAAGACGGTAATCATCATTATCCCTGAAAAGATTCCGGTCGAACAGCTTGCCCATGTTGTCAAGGTAATCCATTTGTCCTGAAGAATTGAATCCGCTTCTTGTCTGGCTCCATACCAGGTACAGGGAAGAACCGGGTGAATATTCCCACCTCACGACAAGGTTGGACAGGAATTCCTGAACGTTGAAGTCACTGATGTTAAATGAATAATCGACAATTCCGTCAAGGTTTTCGTCAATTTTAACTGATCTGTCAAGTTTGCTGATCTCGTCTGAAGTGTAAGTATGGAACCTGTCGGTGAATTTGCCGGCCATCGGATCGGTAATATACTTGTAATCGTAGTATCTGCCTGATGCGATGAATGGCTGGCCCCAGTACTGGATCGTAAGGTCAGGACTCAAGTTAAGATTGATCCTCAGGGAGGTATTAATAGTTTTCCGGTCGATGCTGGCGAAAACGTATCTGGGCTCGTCGCCCATCTTTTTTTCGCTGACATATTGAAGCTCGGTAAATGAAGAAGAGTAACCGGGATTAAGTGATATACTGATGTAATTTGTCGGTTTCCAGGAAATGCCCGTGCGGAACGACATGTTTACAAGGTTGTTCTCGAAGCCCTTATTGTAACTCCCGGAGATTTGAAGTTCCAGTTTTTTCCTGCTGTCGGTAGAGAAGCCTGTGTTAACGGACATTCGTCCGGGAGTGATCATTGTCGGACCTCCTCTCAGAAGTGAAGCGTCGCGGGCGTCTGTCTGCATGTTTCCGTAGATCCAGGCATTCCAGTAGTTTTTGAAGGTCATGCTCGCGTTTGCTTCAAGTCCGCTCTGTACCCTCACTCCTCCGAAGTTATAGAATGTCCAGACATCAGTGTTAATATTGTAGCGGCGATAGATACCCTTTGGCTCCCACTGACTGTAACCCACCCATAGCAAGGGCATAATTCTGTCGGCCTGCTGAAGGTATCCCAGATCGTTGATCTCAAATCCGGGGGTTTTCCATAAAACCACGGCCATTGTATTAAAGTGACCATTAAGTTTTCCGAGCTGGATTCTTCCGCCGGCTCCGGAAAGGGAGGTGCGGGACGGATCGTAAACCGCGTAATCCTTGTCGGGCCTCTGGAAATATCTGGCCGATGATTTCTGAGTACGCTCAAGAGCATCAGTTGTACCGCTAACCTTGCTGAGTGCCGTATTGACATTGAACATCCATTTTTTGTCCTTGAAGTATTGTGTGAAGTCAATTCCTCCGGAATAAGCTGATTTATGCATAAAGTCATCAAGATTCTCATCCAGGTCGCGGCTGGTTCCCGTGAAAATCGCTCCCACGATGGTTTTTCCCTCGTTGAAGTCTTTCTGAACCCTTCCCACCATATAGTTGGTAAGAGGTTCCACCGTCTCGTACGATTTTTCACCATTGTTGTCAATCTCAGCCTTTTCCTCGGCGGTGACTGCTTCGATAAAGCCCAGAGAAAGGCCGTCTTTTGTCTTTCCGGTGAGTTTTGCCGCCCCGATGATGGTGGTGAAATTCGGAACGTCGGCATACATTCCGTCGCTAAGCTTAGGATTTCCCTGGGGTCTGCGGCCTATCCTTCTCGTGTAGAGAAGATTGTCATTCCCGACATCACCGTTGCCGATGCCTATGCTGAAATTCGTTATGTTGTTTCCCTCGATGAAGAAGGGTCTCCTTTCGCTGAAGAAAGTCTCATAGGCGGAAAGGTTAACTTCCGACGGGTCTGCTTCAACCTGACCGAAGTCGGGGTTAATGGTCAGATCCATGGTCATGTTATTGGTTACCCCGATCTTGGCGTCGATACCTCCGTTCAGCCCGTATCTCCTGCCTTTATCACGATAGGGATTGCCCGGTTCGGCCTTGAATCTTTCGAGCCTGGTAACCCCATAAGGGGTGATATCGAATATCTTCCTGGGCTTTATCTGCTCCAGCCCGGCAAGCTCTCCGAACATGTGAACAAGTCCGGGTGCATCCTTTGGAATATGCTGCCAGAACGACATTTCATTCTTCCGGTAAAGAAAGCGGGCAAGCTCCAGTCCCCAGATATCACCTGAGTTTTTATCGAACCTTACCTGGCTGAAAGGTATTTTCATCTCTGCCGTCCAGCCTTCGCTGTTTATCGAAGTTTTACCCCACCAGTTCGGATCCCATGAGGAGTCCTCCATGTTGCCGTCGTCACTGAACATCACGTCATACTTCACACCGCTCGAAGTAATACCGAAAAGAAAGCCGGTGCGGAGATCATGGAAGCTGTCGAAGATGATGGCGACAAGATCGCCGTCAGCTTCATCACGCCTTGTCAGCCGGTTGACAATACTGTCGGGACTGCTGTCGAAAGCCTTGAACGCTACATAGATATTGTTATCATCAAAGAGGATCTTGAACTCGGTACGCTGCGATGCTTTTGCTCCATTGTAAGGTTCAAACTGAGTGAAATCGTCAACCCAGACACCCTCCTTCCAGGCTTCATCGTCAAGAATCCCGTCGATGGAAGGAGATGTTGCAATTCTTGTTGCAGTATATTGTTTCTTTTCAGTTGTCTGTCCGCTTATAACCGAGGTTCCAATCAGCATACTTATAAAACACAGCCCAATAATTCTCATCGTAAATTTTCTTTTCACAGTCCGAATTAAAGACGATGAAAAAAGGCATTTGATTCAAATTAATTGTTATCAAGAATGATTTTAAATAAAAAAACTATTCGCTAATCCTGCCGCCATGCGGGTAGATTGTGATTTTACAGGCTTTTATTGACTCAGTGAGACATTGGGAAAATAATATTATTATCTTGGGTGAAAATACAAGATTATGATATCACGAAGATCATTTATTTCAAAAGGCGCAGCTCTGGCAGCCGGAGCAATGATAATTCCCGAAGTTATGGGAAGAAATATCCCTGAACCACCTGCATCGGTATTGAAAGGAAAGAAGGTTCTTTTTGTCTGGGGCGGATGGATGGGTCATGAACCCGACAAATGCCGCGACATTTTTGTTCCATGGATGAAATCGGAAGGAGCGGAAGTAGTGGTTTCGGATACCCTCGATTCCTATACCCAGCTTGACCTCAAGAATGATTTTGACCTTATCGTTCAGGCATGGACCATGGGCACTATTAAAAACGACCAGGAAAAGGCCCTTCTTGCAGCAGTTAAGGCAGGTACGGGAATTGCCGGGTGGCACGGAGGAATCGGTGACTCATTCAGGAACAACACCGAATACCAGTTCATGGTAGGAGGACAATGGGTGGCACATCCCGGAGGGGTGATTGACTACCGGGTTAATATTACCGACCATGAAGACCCTGTGACGAAGGGACTTGAGGACTTTGACATGCACTCGGAACAGTATTACGTTCATGTGGATCCAAATGTCAAAGTACTTGCAACCACCACATTCACCGACCAGCACTCCGATTGGATAGGAGGAAACGTAGTGCCGGTAGTCTGGAAAAAGGTTTATGGAAAGGGAAGGGTTTTCTATTCCTCACTGGGACACGTTGCATCCGACTTTAAGGTGCCGCAGGCTCTCGAAATCCAGAAACGGGGAATACTGTGGGCATCCATGAGCAAGTATGAGCCCATGGAAGAATGGAAGCAGCCGGTTTATAAGAAATAGTACCGCCTGTCAGTCGTACAGCTTTATGAACTCGTAGGAGTTACCGGTGAATTCAAGGAATCTTATAAAGTCAGTCTTCGAAATCACCAGTGAAGCTGTATTTACATTCGGGTGAAAAGCCAGTCTTTCATAATCGCCGAGATGTTCATCAATGAAAAGATGAACATGATTTTCAGTGTCGTTAATCAGTCCGAACGGACTGACCGATCCGGGTTCTACGCCCAGGTATTTCATAAGACGCTTGTCGGAAGCAAAGGTCAGCTTTCCCTGCCTGAGACGCTTCTCAAGATCATGTATGTTGAGCTGGCGCAGATGCTCAAGGATCACAAGATAATGCCTGTTGCCCTTGTGATTCCTGAAGAAGATGTTCTTGCATCTGCCTGAATTGAAATCCTTCCAGTGAATAATGGCATCCTCAATGGTATTGAGAGGAGGATGTTCATGATAATCAAAGCTTATTTCAAGCTTCTCCAGCGTTTCATATAGTTCTTTCTGGCCTCTCTTCATAATATGATTTTGATCTAAATGGTACCTCTCTCAGGTGGGTGAGCCCTCTTGTGTTCCGAAAAGATCATTTTCGTTTTCTTCAGGATTATAACCGCTGTCTTCACTCAGCTGCTTTCCCTTTCCCGCTTCCACGGCAAGCCGGTCGCAGAGCTCATTCTCAGGATTGCTGGCATGACCCTTTATCCAGATGAATCTTACATTATGTTTCCTGTAGACACGCAGGAACCTGATCCAGAGATCGGGATTCTTCTTTTTCTTGAAACCCTTTGCCTCCCATCGGAACACCCATCCTTTTTCAACCGAGTCGGCCACATACTTCGAGTCGGTATAAATTACCACCCTGCTCCCGGGGATTTTCAGCGCTTCAAGTCCCACGATCACAGCCATCAGTTCCATCCTGTTGTTGGTGGTCAGCCTGAATCCTTCAGACTTCTCAAGCCGGTGTTTGCCGCAAATCAGCACCACACCGTAACCTCCGGGACCGGGGTTACCGCTTGCAGCGCCGTCGGTGTAAATTGTTATCTCACCTGTCATTGATCAGCGTTATGCCCGTGTTTGAAAGAAAAAGCTTAATTGCTATTGAAAGCAGTATTACTCCAAACACTTTTTTGAGGATCGAAACCCCGCTCTTGCCCAGTATCCTTTCAAACAAGGAGGTAAGTCGCAAAACGAAGTAGATGACTACCATATTAAGCACCAATGCTATGAAAATGTTTATAGTGCTGTATTCGGCCTTGATCGAAAGGATCGTTGTTATTGATCCGGCGCCTGCAATAAGCGGGAATGCTATCGGGAACACCGAACCGCTCCCGTGAGCATCCTGCTTGAATAATTCTATTCCAAGTATCATCTCCATGGCAATAAGGAAGATGATAAATGAACCTGCAATGGCAAAAGAATAGATGTCAACACCGAAAATCCCAAGCAGGGGTGTTCCGATGAACAGGAACGCACATAAGATCAGGAATGACACAATGGTTACCCTCATCGGATGAACAACACCTACCCGGGCTTTTATATCGAGGATAATCGGTATAGAGCCCGTGATGTCTATTATGGCAAAAAGCACCATAAATGCAGCAAGTATTTCCCGTAAGTCGAAACCCATATTGTAAAAGTTTAAATTTCCTAAACCGGAGTGCGGCCTGAATATTCGGGCATCACTCCCTGATGGTCATCTCATTTACCAAATGACCCGCCCCGGAATAAACATCCATTATCCAGAGCACGTATCTTATGTCCACGGCAATGGTCCTTTGCAATTCTGTTTCATAGGCCAGGTCGCCGGTCATTGCTTCCCAGTTGCCGTCGAAAGCCAGCCCTATCAGTTCTCCATGGGCATTCAGCACCGGACTTCCCGAGTTACCTCCCGTGATATCGTTGGTGGTAAGAAAACAAACAGGCATATAACCCTTTGATGAAGCATATCTTCCGAATTCCTGCTTCCTGTTAAGATCGATAAGCCTCTGAGGAATATCATACTCATAGTCGCCGGGCTTGTATTTTTCGATTACACCCTGGAGAGTGCTGTAATATTTATAGGTAACAGCATCCCTGGGATCATAATCCTCTATTGTCCCGTATGTGAGTCTCATTGTTGAATTGGCATCCGGATAGAGAGTCTTTTCCGGAGCCATATCCCTGAGGGCCGCGATCCACAGCCTGCGTCCGGTTGTTAGGTCGTTGTCGAACTCCGAGAGGCTGCCGGAAACCTGGCGGCTGAGCTTGTCGACAGAGACTGTGGTCAGATGAACCGGATCATTCTCCAGAACTTTAAGCGAGGGCTTGTCAAGAAATGCCATAAGCTTTTGCTCACTGGCAAATACCGACCTTTCGAAAAGATCATCAACAAACCTGTCGATGTTGCCCTTGAATTTCCTGTCGACAACCGAAGTGTAGAAATCGGGATGGAATTTTACCGGGACATCTTCCCTGTATAGCTTCAGCATGGCTTTCATTGCCTTCCTGTCGGTCGGGGCATTATAGTCCTTGAAAAACGAGCTGATATAATCGTTCATCCTTCTTTTAAGGTCGGCAACCTGGTTATTGTCGCCGTTATTCAGCGCGCTTATCATTGCATTGGCCACCGCATCAAGATCGAGGATCTCACATCCGTTGTAGAAACATTCGTTTATATACTGCTGGGCATTGGCAAATTCAGCCCTTCCTTCAACCGACTTTCTGATAAGATTCAGAGCTTCACCGTATAAGGCTTTTTTGCCGGGGTTTGCAGAGATCCAGTTGTTGAACTGTTTTTCAGTCTCTTCTTTCTTTGCCTTCACATTAAGCCTTTCAAGCCCTGCCTTCTGGCCGATGGAATGTTTCCAGTAGTTTGATGATCCTGAATACTTGGAAGCGTACTGGATATTAATTTTTTCGTCAGCCTGCATATCAGCCATCAATATTTCCTGACGGATGCCGCGGATCTTGATCCTGTTCGGATTAGTTATTTTCAGAAGTTCATCCACCTCCCACGACGTTGCATACCTCTGTGTTCTGCCGGGATATCCGAGTATCATGGCAAAATCACCTTTATTGAGGTCTTTCAGCGATACGGGGAGCCAGTGTTTCGGTTTCAGGGGAATGTTATCGGCAGAATAGGAAGCCGGTTTGCCGTCGGGCCCCGAGTAAACCCTGAACACGCTGAAATCGCCGGTATGACGGGGCCATACCCAGTTGTCGCTGTCAAATCCGAACTTGCCTATCGACGACGGGGGAGCCCCTACAAGCCTTACGTCATTGTATCTTTCATAAACAAGAAGATAGAAGTAATTGCCGCCGTAGAACGATGAGACCGTGGCCCTGTAATGAGTCCCTTCAGCCGCCTTGCTCTCAATGCTTTTCCGGGCTTCGTTGATCGCGGAAGTCCTTTCACTTTCGCTCATCCCGTCCTTTACGCCGGCAAGCACCTGGCTGGTTACATCCTCTATCCTGATCAGGAAGGTAACTGCAAGGTTCGGATTGGGAAGCTCCTCTTCCCGTGTCATCGCCCAAAACCCGTTTTTAAGATAATCATGCTCAAGAGTGCTGTGAGCCTGAATCTGCCCGTAACCGCAATGATGGTTGGTTAGCAGAAGACCCTGCGATGAGACTATTTCACCGGTGCAGCCGCCGCCAAAAATTACTATGGCATCCTTGATACTCGCGTTGTTTATACTGTAAATGTCTTCAGCCGAGAGTTTCAGCCCGAGTTCGGTCATCTTGCCGATATTGAGCTTCTCAATCAGCGGAAGAACCCACATACCTTCATCCGGCACTGCTTTTGTGCCCGCTCCTGCAACAAGTGCAATAAGAAGCAATAAATATTTTTTCATATGGAAATCATTTGGGATTTGAAAATTAAGTGTCAAAGATAACTCTAAAATTTAAAATTCTATATTGAGCTGGGTGTTGAACAGGCTGAATGATCTGCGGTGGTATGGAGAAATGCCGTGAGCCAGAAGTGCTTCCCTGTGGAAGGATGTCGGATAGCCCTTGTTTCTGTTCCATCCGTATTCAGGGAACTCCAGGTGTATCTTTTCCATATACTCGTCGCGAAATGTTTTTGCCAGTACCGAAGCTGCTGCTATCGGGTAATAAAGTCCGTCACCCTTTACAATGGTTTTGTACCCGATATCCTTATACGGAACAAAGCTGTTCCCGTCGATCAGCAGGAACTGGGGCTGTTTTGAAAGCCCTTCAATGGCAAGATGCATTGCTTTTATTGAAGCTCTCAGTATATTTATTTCATCAATCTCACGGTTATCGACAAAAGCTACCTTCCATGAAATGGCCGATTTAATAATATCTTCCCTGAGCTCCAGCCTCTGTTTCGCTGTCAGCTTTTTGGAATCATTAAGTACCGGGTGCCTGTAGTTTTTAGAAAGAATGACCGCGGCAGCAAACACCGGACCGGCCAGACAGCCCCGGCCGGCTTCGTCGCAGCCGGCTTCAATGAGATTACGGTGAAGACAGGATTTCAGCATAGTTTGATAATGAAATAGTCCGTTGCCCTGTTTTTCTACATATGAGATTATAAAGATATTAATTGTTTAAAAAATCATAAATTTGCCCAAAACCCAATTATGATAACTATCGAACAGATAAAGGATTTATCTGAACGCCGTGACGCGTTGAGGAGGTATCTTTGACATTGACAGCAGAATAAGTCAGGTCAAAGAAAAGGAGCTTATTACCCAAAGACCGGGTTTCTGGGACGATCCAAAAACCGCGGAGGAACTTCTCAGGGAAATTTCACAAATAAAAAGCTGGACACAGAGTTTCGAAAAGATGAACCGGGGGTTCGAGGACCTTCAGGTGATCTTTGATTTTTACAGGGAGGGGGAAGCATCAGAGGAAGAGGTTGACAGGCAGTACGACCTGAGCCTGTCGCTAATCGAGGAACTTGAAGTGAGAAATATGCTTCAGAAGGAGGAGGACCAGTTAGGGGCAATCCTGAAGATAAACTCCGGAGCCGGCGGCACGGAGAGTAATGACTGGGCCGCAATGCTGATGAGGATGTACCTCAGGTGGGCTGAAAGAAACGAATACAAGGTACGCCAGCTCGATTTTCTGCCCGGCGATGAGGTCGGTGTGAAATCGGTTACCCTCGAAATAGAAGGAGAAAGGGCTTACGGTTACCTTAAAAGCGAGAACGGTGTTCACAGGCTTGTCAGAATCTCACCTTTCAACGCCCAGGGTAAGCGCCAGACAACTTTTGCATCCGTTTTTATCACACCCCTGGTAGATAATAATATAGAGATTGAGGTCAACCCTGCCGACATCACCTGGGAAACCTACAGATCGAGCGGCGCAGGAGGCCAGAATGTAAACAAGGTGGAAACGGCTGTAAGACTACGGCATCACCCGACAGGAATTGTGATAGAAAACCAGGAAACCCGCTCCCAGCTAAACAATAAGGAGAACGCGATGAGAATACTGAAATCGCAACTCTATGAACTGGAACTCCGGAAGCTGCATGAAGAACAGGCTAAGATAGAAGGAGGAAAGAAAAAAATTGAATGGGGCTCCCAGATTCGGTCCTATACCCTGCATCCATATAAACTGGTTAAGGATCACCGTACCGATTATGAAACAGGAAATGTGTCGGCGGTGCTCGACGGCGACCTGAACGACTTTATCAAGTCGTTTTTGATGGAGTTCGCGGGAAAATGAAATGAAAAAACTAATAACTGAAAAAAAGACTGCACGACTGCACGACCGCAAGACCGCACGACCATATATGAAACATAAGAAACTATTTGAAAACTTTCCCCCGGTATCCACTGATGAGTGGATGGCAAAGATTAACGCCGACCTCCGGGGAGCTGACTTCCGGGAAAAGCTCGTATGGCTTACCAGGGAAGGTTTTGAAGTGATGCCTTTTTACCGGGAAGAGGATCTGAAGCATCTGAGTCATGTCGACGGGCTTCTTCCCCTGATGTTCAGGAATGGAGAAGGCGAAAGAAATACTTCGGATTCCGGCAGGGCTGCAGCTCAATGGCTGATCCGCCAGGATATAAATGTAAGCGATTACAGGGAGGCTAATCTGAAAGCCCTGGATGTACTGATGAAAGGGGTTGATTCTCTTGGATTTATCATAAGTGATCCTGAATCGGTCAGTGAGGAAAACATCTCGGTTCTGCTCGATGGTATTGAACCTTGCGGAGCAGAGATAAATTTCCTGCCGAACGGAAAAGCAAGGGAGATAATAGCTGCCCTGAAATCCATAATGCAGAGGAAAGGAATTAATCCTTCATCCCTGAGAGGCGCTGTTGAAGCCGATCCGCTCGGGCTGCTGATGGCCGATGGGAGCCTTTGCATACCTCTTGAGGACGGCCTTGATTACCTTGCATCCCTTACCCGCGAGACCAAAGCCTTGCAATCGTACAGGAATATCCGGATCAGGGGTTCCTGCTTTACCGATTCGGGCTGCAGCACCGTTCAGGAACTGGCTTTCTGCTTCTCGATGGCAGTGGAATACCTGGCACAGCTTACTGAAAGGGGAATTTCGCCGGATGATGCAGCTTCGGCAATGAAGTTCAGTTTCGGCATCGGGACCGATTACTTCATGGAGATAGCAAAACTGAGGGCAGCCAGGATAATTTGGGATGTAATTGCAGATTCATATGCTCCGGCTGACAAAAGCAGTTTCAGAATGGAAATCCACTCCGTGACAAGAAAATGGAATGATCAGCCGGAAGATCCATATATAAATATGCTGAGAACACAAACAGAGGCAATGTCGGCAATTATTGGCGGAACCGATTCACTAACCGTCAATCCCTTCGATATAACTACAGGTCAGCCCGATGAGTTTTCCGAAAGGATGGCAAGGAACCAGCAACTGATCCTGAAGGAGGAATCGTGGTTTGGCAGGGTACTCGATCCGGCTGCCGGTTCTTATTATATCGAAGAGCTTACATCACTCATTGCTGAGGATAGCTGGAAACTGTTCCTTGAGATGGAAGATAAGGGAGGATTTCTTGAAGCCCTGAATTCGGGATTCGTGAAATCGAAGATGGAGAACACGATTGACGGAGAAAAAAACAGGAAATCATGAGACCGGTATATAAAGAAAGCGATCTGAAGAACAGGAAACCGGGTATTGTGGATAAACATGCACCCGGTGAGGGAGGCGGACCCTGGATTACCCCTGAAAATATTGAGATAAAGGCATTTTATGGCGGACACGACCTTGCCGGAATGGAACACCTGAATTACGCGGCGGGAATCCCGCCCTTCCTGAGAGGTCCCTATTCGACCATGTATGCAATACAGCCATGGACCATAAGGCAGTATGCCGGTTTCTCAACCGCGGAGGAATCAAATGCCTTTTACAGGAGGAACCTGGCAGGCGGCCAGACCGGCCTGTCAATTGCTTTCGACCTGCCGACACACCGCGGCTACGATTCGGACCATGAAAGGGTGGCAGGCGACGTGGGGAAAGCCGGTGTCGCGGTCGATTCAATCCTCGACATGAAGATACTCTTCGACCAGATACCCCTGAACAGGATGTCGGTGTCGATGACCATGAACGGTGCCGTTCTTCCGGTCATGGCCTTTTACATAGTTGCCGCCCTTGAACAGGGAGCCTCTTATGAAGAGCTTTCCGGAACTATCCAGAACGACATCCTTAAAGAATTCATGGTGAGGAATACCTATATATATCCGCCTGAATTCTCTATGCGCATCATTGCCGACATATTTAAGTTTACCTCTCAAAAGATGCCTAAGTTCAACTCCATCAGCGTATCGGGCTATCATATGCAGGAGGCGGGGGCTACATGCGACATAGAACTGGCCTATACCCTTGCCGATGGTCTCGAATACCTGAGGACGGGCATCAATGCAGGTCTCGACATAGATAAATTTGCCCCGAGGATCTCATTCTTCTGGGCAATCGGGATGAACCATTTCATGGAAATCGCCAAGATGAGGGCTGCAAGGATGCTCTGGGCAAAAATCGTAAGCGGATTCAATCCGAAGAACAAGAAATCGCTGGCGCTGAGAACCCACTGCCAGACATCAGGATGGAGTCTTACGGAACAGGACCCTTTCAATAATATAGGCCGGACTACTATCGAAGCACTTGCAGCCGCCCTCGGGCATACCCAGAGCCTTCACACCAATGCCCTCGATGAAGCCCTTGCTCTTCCGACCGACTTCTCGGCAGGTATTGCACGGAACACGCAGAAATACCTGCAGGAGGAAACCAATATCTGCAGGGCTGTTGACCCCTGGGCAGGTTCATATTATGTCGAAAGCCTTACAAATGAAATAGCCCACAGGGCGTGGGAGCTTATCGAGGAAATAGAAAGCCTCGGAGGTATGGCCAAAGCTATTGATTCGGGAATTCCGAAGATGAGGATAGAGGAAGCAGCGGCCAGGACCCAGGCAAGGATAGATTCAGGCCTGCAGACTATTGTCGGTACCAACAGATACAGGCTTGAGAAAGAGGAACCGCTTGAAATACTCGAGGTCGACAACAGCGCCGTCAGGGATGCGCAGGTAAAGCGACTTCAGAAACTGCGCGCGGAAAGGAATGAGGAAGAGTGCATGGCAGCCCTTGAAGCAATAACCAGATGCGCTGAAACCGGCGAGGGAAACCTTCTGGAACTATCCGTGAATGCAGCTATGAAAAGAGCAAGCCTCGGAGAAATTTGTTATGCATGTGAAAAAATAGCAGGAAGATACAAAGCAGTGATACGTACAATTTCAGGAGCCTATTCTTCGGAATACAAATCAGGCGATGAATTCGATGAAGCCAGGGCGATGGCTGCCAGATTTGCCGAAAAGGAAGGCCGCCAGCCCAGGATTATGGTCGCCAAGATTGGCCAGGATGGCCACGACAGGGGAGCCAAAGTGGTGTCGACAGCTTATGCCGACATAGGATTCGATGTCGATATCGGACCGCTTTTCCAGACTCCCTCCGAAGCAGCACGGCAGGCAGTGGAAAATGATGTCCATGTAGTTGGAATATCAAGTCTGGCTGCAGGTCATAAAACGCTTGTCCCACAGGTCATTGAAGAACTGAAAAAACTTGGAAGGGAAGATATTCTCGTAATTGCCGGAGGCGTTATCCCACCTCAGGATTACGAGTTCCTGTATGATGCGGGAGTGGCGGCAATATTCGGTCCGGGTACCTCAGTGGCCGTTGCGGCAAAGCAGATACTTACGATACTTCTCCATGTAAGCGAATAAGAATGGAAGTACATATTCTGAACGGATATAATTAAACGATTGCCAAATGATGAATACAGGTATTATCGATAACTCATTCCCAACTTTCTCTCATGGTGGAAGGAGCTCCGGCGGGAGGGTTAAATTTTCATCCCTGATGAGAGGAAGCTTAACAGTCATATTGCTTGTAGCATTATTTGCATCTTCGTGCAGAAGCTCACGAAACACGGCGGAAATGCTTAGTCCTGAAGCTGAACAGCAAAGTGAAAACCGGCAGGTGAATTATGCCGATCCTTCAACATGGCTTCTCGGATATATTAACCCGGGAATGTTCCTAAACCATCCCCATTCGGAATGGTATATCGGCGGCAGGGAGGAATACAAGCCTGACGGAGCGGTTATTGAAAAACTTGTGCCGGCGATCGGTGACGAATTGTCGATACTGGTTGTAATCGGTACCTGGTGCCCTGACAGCAGGAGAGAGGTCCCCAGGTTTATGAAGATAGTTGATCAAACAGGTTTTCCGGCCGAAAGGATGACCTTCGTGGGTGTCGACATTTCAAAACTTGCCCCGGTGGGAGGCTATGACACACTTAATATTGAAAGGGTGCCGACTTTTATTTTTCTGAAAAATAAAGTTGAAGCCGGACGCATCATTGAAACTCCGGTTACGTCTTTAGAACAGGATATGCTGAATATTCTGACAGGAATGAATAAAGAAAACAACTGAAAGTCATGGAAGATTTCACAAACAACAGCGGACAACCCGGCGGACAGTATCCGGGACAGACACAAAGAACGTCCGGGCAGACTCTTGGGATAGCTGCACTTGTAACTGCAATCGTGACTTTTGTCATCGCGGTTATCCCGTGCGTGGGACTCATCGCGGTTATTCCGGGTATAATAGCCGTAGTGCTTGCTTCGGTAGGACTGACCCAGGCTGCAAGAGATGACTCATCCCGCGCTATCCCTCTAGCCGGTCTTATCCTAGGGGTTGTGGCAACACTAATTTCAATATCCCAGATTATGGTGGTGGGCCAATTAAGTGACAGGTTCAACAAGCAGTGGGGAGGTGATATCGAAAACGTCATAAAGGATGTCAGGAAAGATGTTCTTGATAAACTCGAGGAAGCCAATGTTGATATCAGCGTGGAGAACGGTGATGAATCAGTGACTATACAGATTAAAGAAGGAAGGGAGGATCGCAGGCGCCAGCTCGAAGAGCTTGAGGAAAGCAATACCGTGAGCAATGACACTCTCGACGCGAAGGAGTGATGCCTTCCTGAATCTGAAGAGAAGACAGATCTTCGAACCGTACATATGTGTCAATATCGCACTGACAGTTGTTCTGCTTTTCGTATTTTTCTATTCTGCTCTCTTCTCTCCGGAAAAAGATAATTACCCGGTGGTCTGTATACATGAAAGGCTCACCGGCGAACCATGCGCTTCATGCGGATTGTCGCACGCTTTCTCCCTTATTCTTCAGGGAAGGATCAGCGAAGCCTACAGATGGAACAACAACGCGATGAGGGTCTTCATATTCTTTGCCGCACAGCTGATTATGAGAATTGTGTTTTCGGTTTTTTACCTGCGGCATCCCGAAACAGTCAGACAGCTGATTGTTTACGATATAGTTGTCTCCTCGACAATTTTCCTGATAGCATTCATGCCGTTCATAAAATGGATACTCAGGTTTTTGTGACCGGAAAATGACGGCATCAGGAGAACACCGCGCGCCGCGTACCCCGATTTATATTTTAGTCCAGATCATTCAGAATATCATACAACAGACTGCTTTCGAAACCTTTCGAAAGACCGTAACGTAACAATTTGCCCTTCAGGTCGTACTGGTTCTTTGCCTTTACCGACTTGCGGCGGGAAAGAATCATGTCCTTTATCATTTGTCTATACTCTTCTTCATCCAGGAAGGACAGCGCGGAATCGATTATTCCGGAAGGTATTCCCTTTGCCTTCAGCATGGCTGCTATCTTAACCCTTCCCCATTTGTTGTGACGGTACTTGTCCCTGACATAAGCCCCGGCATACCTTTCCTCGTTTATGAAGTTTTCCTTTATTAGTTTCCTTATGACCTGCTCTGACGCGGTCTGACCGAGGCCCCACGATTCAAGCTTTTGCCTGATGTCGGAGATGCAGTACTCGGCTTTGGAACACAAGTTCATCGCCCTGTTCAGTGCTTTCTCTGCCTGGCTTTTCTCAGGCTTTTTTCCTTCCTGCCGCGAAGCGGGGTTTTCCATAGATGTCTTTTATTATCCGGATTTCAGAAAAATCATATTTTTCAAACAATTCGCGCATGGCGTCTCCCATCGATTCATTGATCTCAAAATAAACCATTCCACTCTTAAACAGCTTTTCCCGCGAGAGATCCAGGATTGCACGGTAGAACCTGAGAGGATCGCCATCGGGAACAAACAGGGCTTTCCATGGTTCATAACCGAGTACATTATTCCTCATAAACTTTTTCTCCGACTCTCTTATATAGGGAGGATTGCCGGTAAAGATTCCTGCCATGGGCAATAGTCCGGGCAGTTTGGCTGAGAGGATGTCGGCATTTATAAAATCAACTGTGGCATTGTTCAGAGAAGCATTCCGTTCAGCTGTTTTCAGAGCGTTCTTTGAAATGTCAACAGCAGTCAGGCTTGCCGACGGGAGATTGACAGCAAGAGCTATTGCCAGACAGCCTGATCCGGTCCCGAAATCAATTATCCGGGCATTGGTGTTCCTGTTCTCCCTGATGACAATATCTGCCAGCTCCTCTGTCTCGGGCCTGGGGATCAGTACATGCCTGTTCACCATGATTCTGCAGTTGTAAAATTCCGTTTCACCAAGAACGTATTGAACCGGCTCGCCTGCAGAGAGCCTGCGACAGTAACTTATAACCCTCTTTTGATATGAATTGCCTTTAAGAGGCTCGTTCTCCCTGAGCATTAGAGCCATCCTGCCGGCTCCGAATATTTTTTCCGTCACCAGATGAGCAATAGCCAGTGCCTCCCGCCCGGGATAAAGTCCTGAAAGTTCCCGGGAAATATAGTTCCTTATTTCTTTTATTGTTTGTAATTTAACAGCCATAACCCAAAATTAGCATTTTAGCTTTAATGGCAGGAGCAGATCATCTTAAATTCATGAAACGATGCCTTGAACTGGCATCAAAGGCAGAAGGACTTACTTACCCGAATCCTCTTGTGGGAGCGGTAATTGTTCATAATGGCAGGATAATAGGTGAAGGATATCACGTGAAAGCCGGCAGCCGTCATGCCGAAGTGCTTGCAATTGAATCGGTGAAAGACAGGGAACTTCTTTTCTCTTCGACACTCTATGTCAATCTTGAACCCTGCTCGCATTATGGCAAGACACCGCCATGCGCCGACCGGATCATTACTGAAGGGATTCCGGTTATCGTTTCAGGAGCCACCGACACAAGCACCAAAGTTTCAGGAAAGGGTTTTGCAAGGCTCAGGGAAGCCGGTTGCAGGGTTATCACTAACATTGCCTCTGAAGAGTGCCGGTTTATCAACCGCAGGTTTCTCACATTTCATGAAAAGAGGAGACCTTACATAGTCCTTAAATGGGCACAGAGCGCCGACGGATTCATCGGACGCGACAAGGAGAGGAGAATGACGGAAGGCCCCTTATGGATAACCGGCAATTCCGAACGGATACTGGTTCATAAATGGAGGGTAACGGAACAGGCCATACTTGTCGGAGGAGAAACAGTGAGAGCCGACAATCCCAAACTGAATGTACGGGAATGGACAGGAAACAGTCCCATAAGGCTAATTCTTTCAGGATCGGGCAACCTGCCTTCAAACCTGGCCATGAACGATCTGATCGGACCCCAGGTGGTATTCACTTTCTTTCCCGATAAAGTGAATATGCCGCGATCGGTGGTTGTAAAGCTGAACAAAAATGAACCTTCGGCTATCCAGGTACTCGATTATCTGTACAAATGGGGGATACAGTCATTGTTAATTGAAGGTGGTTCGACGGTACTTAATCATTTCATGAGTCTAGGCCTGTGGGACGAGGCCAGGGTTTTCCAGGGATACCAGGTACTGGGCAGCGGCGTAAAGGCTCCCGGGTTAATGGGGAGGCTTATAAGTCAGCAGGTCTTCAGCAACAGCCGGCTGTACATATTTATAAGGGAAGAGAGAAGGAGATAGCCTGAACCAATGCTTGATCAGATTCTTGCGATTTTTCTCGGATCGTCTGTCCAGCCTTTGTAGTTGTTCAGGGCTAAAATTACTTCTTCGGGAGTTCCGGCAAGAGTCCACATGTCCCTATGCACGGTTCTCATGAAATTTCCGCGGATCATCTTATCCAGCATTCCGATCAGAGGATCGTAAAATCCAAGAGTGTTCAGTATTACGAGCGGACCATGAAACAGCCCCAGTTGTTTAAGCGTGATGGCTTCGGTCAGTTCCTCCAGGGTCCCTATGCCACCGGGAAGGGCTACAACAGCTTCCGCCCCTTCGAACATCTTCCTTTTTCGTTCCCCCATGTCGGAGGTCACAATCATATCGCTTACTTTAGGATGCCCCCACCCTTCCTCTTTCATGAAGGCCGGAATAACTCCGGTGATGCTGCCGCCGTTTTCCATCATAGCGTCGGCAAGGGCACCCATCAGACCGATGCCTCCGCCCCCGTATATTACATTTATCCCCGACCGGGCAAAAAGAGTGCCCAGCAGGGATGCTGCCTCAAAATATCGGGGGTCTATGCGACTGCTCGAGGCAGCAAAAACACAGACTGTCATCTGAAAAGGGGCTATTGGAGAATGGCGTTTATCTTGTTCACGAAGTTCATCTTCGGCACAGCTCCTACCTGTTTGTCAGTGACTTTTCCCTCTTTGAAGAAAAGAACCGTAGGAATATTCCTGATGCCAAACCTGGCAGCAACGCCCGGACTGTTGTCAATATCACATTTTGTAACCACGAGCCTTCCCGCGTATTCCTTTGAAAGATCTTCTATAATGGGAGCGATCATTCTGCAGGGTCCGCACCATTCAGCCCAGAAATCGACCATTACGGGAAGTTCCGATTTTAAGACCACCTCGTCGAAGTTGCTGTCATTTACCTCTAATGCCATTTCTTTAATGTTTTTGATATAGTTGAATTCCGAGTTTGTAAAGATATTGATATTTTATTAATGCTGCCGGTCAAATACGCTATCCCGTACACAAGAATTCACTTCCTGTTTTCCTGTTTCCGCCATCAGTTTACCTTGTAGTCAATTCCCGGATAATCATCGAGAAACGCGAGCAGTTCATTGTTAAGCCTTACCCTTATGCTGCGCGAAAACATGGAAAGTGAGATCTTGTCTTCCGAATCCCAGAAATGGAACCTCAGTTCGGTTGAGCCTTTGTTTTCATTTACCAGGGTCATCAGTTCATGTGTCATTTCACTTGAGATATCCTGTGGATTGATATTGATGGTCACTGATTTTATCAGTTCATCCTTCACGCTCGACAGCAGGTTTATCGTTTTTATACGGAACTCAAGCTCATCAGGGCGGTATTTTCTTTTCTGAACCCTCCCTTTTACCAGAAGGTAATAGCCGATAGTGAAGAATTTGCTGAGTTCCAGGTACTCCTTGTCGAAGAGGATAAACCGGAATGAATCGGTATAGTCCTGCAGGGTAAAAGACCCGTATGGTTTTCCGTTCTTGCTTGTACCGCTTTTGGTATCTATCACCATACCTGCCACCGTAACGTCGCGTTCGTTATATTCGCTCAGGTTTTGAAGATCGGCCAGTGTTGCTGTTGTGAAAGTTTTTATCTCGAGTTCAAAGTCATCGAGGGGATGAGACGACAGATAGATGCCAATGACCTCTTTTTCGCGATTCAGCTTTTCGAGTTTCGGCCAGTCGGCACAGGCCTGTGGCTCGGGCTTAGGGATGTCGAAACCTTCTGCCTCTCCGAACAGGGTCTGCTGACTCGAATTTTTAATCGTCTTGACGTTGTTGCCATACCTTATCAGGTTCTCTATAAAGGTTAAGCCTTTTGTGTCGGTGGCGAAATACTGAGCCCTTGAGATGGAATCGAAACAGTCGAAAGCGCCTGCAACTGCCATTGCCTCAAGGTTTTTCTTATTGAGGGCATTGAGGTTTACCCTTTCGACCAGATCATAAATGCTGCTGTAAATCCCGTTCTGCTCACGTTCGGTGATAAGCTGCAAAACGGCACTCTCACCCACACCCTTGATTCCTCCAAGGCCAAACCTGATGTTGCCGTCCTTGTTTACGGTGAATTTAACATTACTCTCATTTATATCGGGTCCCAGTACTTCCATTCCCATCCTGCGGGTCTCATCCATGAAGGTTGTTATCTTCTTAATATCGTTGATGTTCCTGCTCAGGACCGCGGCCATGTACTCGGCAGGGTAATTGGCCTTGAGGTAGCCGGTCTGGAATGCAATCAGTGCGTAGCAGGTGGAGTGCGACTTGTTGAAAGCATAGTGGGCGAAAGCTTCCCAGTCGGACCATATCTTGTCTATTATGGCTTCATCATATCCATTTTTTTTGCAACCTTCCCTGAACTTGATGTTCATCTCGTCCATGATTGATTTCTTCTTCTTTCCCATTGACTTCCGGAGGTTGTCGGCCTCGCCCTTGGTGAAGCCCGCCAGCTCCTGGGAAAGAAGCATCACCTGCTCCTGGTAAACGGTTATGCCGTAGGTATCCGTAAGGTACTTTTCCATTACAGGAAGAATATAGTTGATGGGCTCCAGACCGTGTTTCCTCCTGATGTACTGGGGGATGTGATCCATGGGTCCCGGCCGGAACAGGGCGTTCATAGCCACAAGGTCCTCAAAGCGGTTTGGCTTCAGCTCCCTCAGGTAACGTTTCATACCGGTTGATTCAAACTGGAAGATGCCTGTCGTCTCACCGTTGCTGAACAATTCAAAAGTCTTCATGTCGTCGAGAGGAAGATTGTCGATATCTATTGCTATTCCTCGTGACCTCCGGATGTTTTCAACACAGTCCTTTATTATTGACAGAGTCTTCAGCCCCAGGAAATCCATTTTCAGAAGTCCCACCTGTCCAACCTGGTTCCCATCGTACTGGGTTACATACAGGTCGGTGTCCTTTGCCGTGCTAAGGGGTACATAGTTGTCGAGCGATTCTTTTCCGATTATTATTCCACAGGCATGAATGCCGGTTTGCCGCACCGATCCCTCCAGTACTTCTGCAAACTTCAGAGTTTGGGCAATGAGCTTGTTGCCGGAGTTTCTTTCCTTTGCCAGTTCCGGAACTTCGGAATATGCTTCCGCGAGTTTTATTCCGGGCTTTTCGGGAACCAGCTTGGCCAGCCTGTCGGCATCGGGAAGAGGAAGCTTCTGAACCCTTGCAACATCCCTTATGGCTCCCTTTGCTGCCATGGTGCCAAATGTGATTATATGGGCAACCTTGTCGTGACCATACTTGTTCACCACATATCTAAGGACATCCTCCCTTCCGTCCTCATCAAAGTCGATGTCGATATCGGGCATCGAGATACGGTCGAGATTGAGGAATCGTTCAAACAGCAGGCCGTATTTTATAGGATCTATGTCGGTTATTTTCAGACACCAGGCAACTGCTGAACCCGCAGCCGAGCCTCTGCCGGGGCCAACTGAGACACCCATCTCGCGCGCTGCCCTGAGAAAATCCTGAACAATAAGGAAATATCCCGGGAAACCCATTTTCGCTATGGTGTCGAGTTCAAACTCCAGGCGCTCGGTTTGTTCATCCGTGAGAGTTCCCCATCTCTCCTTCGCACCCTTGTATGTAAGGAACCTGAGATATTCATTTTCGTCACTGAAGCCTTCGGGTAGTTCAAAGTCGGGCATGATAGGATCGTGGTCGAGATTATACTCCCCGATCTTTTCAACCAGCCCGGCCACATTGTCTATTGCTTCGGGTATGTCGCTGAAGATCATCCTCATCTCCTCTTCGCTCTTCAGGTATTCCTGGCGCGAATACCTTAGCCTGTCGGGATCGTCAATGTCCTTTGCAGTGTTAATGCAGATAAGACGGTCGTGAGCCTCCGCATCCTCAGCATTGATGAAGTGAACGTCGTTGGTAGCAATGATCTTTACATTGTGTTTCTCGGCAAGTTTCCTGATGCCCTCTATTACCAGTTGTTGTTTGGGAAAAACGCCGCGGTCAGCTTCCGGATCATGAGTCTCATGCCTCTGTATCTCAAGGTAAAAGTCATCGCCGAACAGATCGATGTATTCCTTCAGCGCTTTTTCTGCCGAAGCCATCGATCCATTGAGTATCTCATCCGGAATCTCTCCTGCAAGGCATGCCGACGATGCAATAAGTCCCTCCCTGTATTGAGCCAGCATTTCCTTGTCGACGCGGGGAGTGTAATAAAAACCCTTTATCCAGGCCAGTGATACCAGTTTTATCAGGTTATGGTATCCCTTTAGATCCTTTGCCAGAAGAATCAGGTGATCACCCGACCTGTCCTCCTTTACCGATGTTCCGCCCACAGGCCGTTTGGCTACATATAATTCACATCCAAGGATGGGCTTGACACCTTTTTCCAGCGCCGTGGCATGAAACTCCTTTACGCCGAACATGTTGCCATGATCGGTTATGGCAATTGCCTCCATACCAAGCTGCTTAACCCTGTCGATCAGCTTCGGGATGTTTGAGGCTCCGTCGAGTATTGAATATTGCGTGTGTACATGCAAATGCGTGAAAAGGGCCATCTTTTATTTTTTTATGTTAATGCCGGAACACAAAATTAGCCAAAAAGACCGACAGGCATTCCAAAAATCCGTCACGAGTTATCAACGCCCGATAATCACCCGGCATTCACTTATCATAACACCCTGCGCCCCGTGCCCCATAGTCTGTAACTCAATTTATTTAGTTGTTTCTTGAAAAATTTCAATATATTTGCACCCACATTTTTAAAAACAGGTTTAATAAAAAGCGTTAAAAACTAAATGGCAGTTAAAATCAGATTAGCTAGGAAAGGCCGTAAGAGAACAGCCTTCTACCACATTGTGGTAGCTGATAGCAGGTCGCCACGGGATGGCAGATATATTGAAAGGATCGGAAATTACAATCCGAGAACTAACCCCGCAACCATCGAACTGGATTTCGATAAGGCATTGGGTTGGCTGCAAAAGGGCGCGCTACCGACAGAAACCTGCAGAGCCATCCTTTCGTACAAGGGTGTTCTGTTGAAAAAGCACTTGCTCGAAGGAGTGAAGAAGGGTGCATTTGACGAAGCTGAAGCAAACAGGAGATTTGAAGCCTGGATGAAGCAGAATGAGGAAAAGATTGAATCCAAAAAATCAAGCATCGAGAAATCGAAAGATGCTGATGTGAGTAAACGACTTCTCGCCGAGAAGAAAGTTAATGAAGAAAGGGCTGCCAGACTGGCAAAGAAACAGGCTGAGCTTGCCGCGAAGGAACAGGCTGAAACAGCTTCTGAAGAAGCACCTGCTGAAGCATCTGCTGAAACATCTGCTGAAACATCTGCTGAAGCTGCCGCTGAAGTCCCGGCTGCTGATGAAACATCTGCTGAAGCTGCCGCTGAAGAAGCTGCAACTGAATAATCAAAGCATTACAGGGAACTTTGGCCTGTGGCGTACAATGCCGGCATATTAATCGGAAGGATTCAGAAGGTCCAGGGTTATGACGGCACACTGTCAGTGAAACTGGAAAAGGACTTTGAGGAAGATATTTCTGAAATGGAATCGGTTTTCATCGAATACGAAGGGAAACCGGTTCCTTTTTTTATCACATCCCTGGAAGATGAGGGAGGCGATACCATCAAACTGAAGCTCGAAGGCTTCGACTCTTATGAGAAAGCTTCGATGTTCAGCGGTTGCAGGGTAAGAATGACCACGGCAGCATCTCGGGACGAAGCCGGCAACAATTTGGAAATACGCGGGTTCACAGTGTTGCTAAGCGATCGCGGCATTGTCGGCATCATAGAGGAAATCATTCAGAATCCGGGACAGGACCTGCTCAGGATACTGTCGCCCGAGAAAAGGGAGATACTTGTGCCGCTTCACAGCGATTTAATTACCGGCATAAACAAAAAGAAAAAGACAATAACAATGAACCTGCCGGACGGGCTCCTGGAAATCAATCTTTAAAGCTGTTATTTTCTATAAGCGGATAATTTTTATTACACCATTATATTCAACCTTTATTATTGACGACGGTGTATTCCTGGTCCGGTCCGTTTGCCGGTAACTTACCACATAGTCGGCCGAATCAGCTATCACTTTGTCTATCTCACTGAAAACAGCCGGTGCCGGTGTGTCGCTGATATTGGCTGATGTCGATATAACCGGTTTTCCGAAGCGTGTAACAAGCTCGTTGCAGAATCCGTCAGAACATATTCTTATACCCACCGATCCGTCACTTCCGCGAACACCCGGAGCCAGGTTCCTCCCTTCGGGATATATTATGGTGAGCGGACTGACGGCAATCTCAGCCAGCTGGTAAGCTATTTCAGGCACACTCCTGACATAGTGTTCGAGCATACCGAATCCGTTTACCAGTACGATAAGACTTCTGCCGTCGTCGCGCCGCTTGATCGAGAAGATTCTTTCAACAGCCTCCTGCCTGGTAGCATCACAGCCCAGTCCCCAGATGGTATCACTCGGGTACAGTATAATTCCTCCCCGCTTAAGTACCTCAACAGCCTTTTTCAGGTCGTCGGCGAATTCGTTTGTTTTGGTTCTGCCGGACATATTTTAATGTAATAATTCTCTACAGTATAATTTTCCTTAGTTCTTCAGGCGATTCGGGTGAAAGAAGGCCAAAGGGAATGTCGAAAACGGTCCTTGCGCCTGTCTGCCCCTCTTTTGCCATCCTTGCTATGGCCCTGGCATAGGCCAGGATAACGCTTGCAGTGAATTCGGGATTGCTTTCAAGATCAAGGCTGAACTCCATTCTCTGCCCTGTCCCGTTTCCGGTTGTGCCGGTCCGTATAACAAGTCCTCCGTGAGGCATTCCTGAATGCCTGGCTTTAAGTTCTTCCTCAGAGATGAAATTAACAGTTGTTTTGTAGTCTTTGAAATAGTCCGGCATCGTAACTATTGCTTTTTCAATGGCTTCACGGTCGGCACCTTCCTCCGCCACCACATAGCATTCCCTGATATGCTTTTCGGATGTTGAGAGTTCGGGATTTTTTCCTGAGCGGACTCTCTGCAGGGCGCTTTCAACAGGTATGGTATATTGAACGGCATTCTTAACTCCGGCGATCTTCCTGATGGCATCCGAATGCCCCTGGCTGACTCCCTTCCCCCAGAATGTATAATCGTGTCCAGATGGCAATACACACCGGCCCAGAAGCCTTGCCAGCGAAAATAGCCCGGGATCCCAGCCGGCTGACACCAGGCTCAGCTTTCCTGCCGCCCGGGATGATTCATCTACCTGCCTGAAATATTCGGGAATTTTTGCATGAGTGTCGAAGCTGTCGACAGTGTTGAACAGCCGCGACAGTTCAGGCCCCTGGAGAGGCAGGTCGGCAGCTGAGCCGCCACAGAGAATAAGCACGTCTATCTTGTCGGTGTATTTTCTTAGTTCGGATATATGAACAAGGGCTGAGCCCGTTGAGGCATGTTCCGGTTCCCTTCTGGTGAAGATAGCCACCAGTTCAATGTCGGGGTTTTGCGCGGCTGCCAGTTCGACTCCCTTGCCCAGGTTTCCGTATCCGGATATTCCGATTCTTATTCTTTCCATTTTTTGCAATTTATTATCTTCTCCCTTCATACTTCGCGGCATTCTTGTCTTTTAAAAAAGCACTTATATGGCAGTCTGCCGGGATTTCCTTAAACAATTCCCTGTAAATGTAATAAAATGTCAGTTCTGTTGCCTGCCTGATGCATTCTCATTTCATTGTCATGAGCAATTCCTGCGAATGTGAGGAATATAGGTTTATTCCCAGCGGCTGCTCCGGGGATACCCAGGGGAGAGTACGCCACAGTATCCAATGTCAGAACCCGAAAACATTAATTACGATTTTTTAAGAGCAATTTGATACGGGATTGTTTTTTTTGCTTGCATAAATAAAAATCTGAATTAGTTTTGTAGCGGCAAAATTTTTTTCATACCGGAACCTAATTTTTCTAATTTAAAAACTGATATCATGATTAGTAGTATTTTTTGGATTGTGCCGATTTCCGCACTCCTGGCATTGCTTTTTGCATGGATCTTCTACCGGGGTATGAAAGCTCAGGAAGAAGGCACCGACAGGATGAAAGAAATCGCAGCTTATGTCAGGGAAGGGGCAATGGCATATCTCAAACGGCAGTATTCTGTCGTATTCAAGGTGTTCATGATACTTGTTGTCCTGCTGACTTTGCTGGCTTATATGGGGATTCAGAATCCTTTTGTTCCTGTTGCATTTCTTACCGGGGGGTTCTTCTCGGGCCTCTGCGGTTTTCTTGGAATGAAAACAGCAACTTATGCATCGAACAGGACTGCATGGGCGGCTTCAAAATCGCTTAACAAGGGACTGCAGGTTGCTCTCAGGAGTGGTGCGGTTATGGGTCTTGTCGTTGTTGGCTTCGGTCTGCTTGACATAGCTCTCTGGTTCTGGATCCTCAATGAACTGGTATTCACACCCGAGCACATGGCTAATGGAATGACATTCCTCGGATTGACATTTGTTCATCCTGGTACTACTGAGCATGCGAAACTTATAGAAATCACTGCTGTTATGCTTACCTTCGGGATGGGTGCATCGACACAGGCTCTCTTTGCTCGTGTGGGCGGCGGTATCTTTACAAAAGCTGCTGACGTGGGTGCTGACCTGGTTGGAAAGGTTGAAGCAGGCATCCCCGAGGATGATCCCCGCAACCCTGCTACCATTGCCGACAACGTTGGCGACAACGTGGGTGATGTAGCCGGTATGGGCGCTGACCTCTATGAATCGTATGCAGGATCAATTCTTGCAACAGCTGCTCTCGGTGCTGCCCTGCCCGTAGCACTGGGCGATATTCAGATGAAGGCAGTAATCGCCCCAATGCTGGTTTCAGCTATAGGTATTATTCTTTCTATTGCCGGTGTTTACTTTGTAAGAACAAAGGAATCGGCAACACCAAAGGCTCTTCTTCATGCCCTCCTTCTTGGCACCGGAGGCAGCTCTGCTCTTATTCTGGTTGTTCTGGCTATTATGGCAGCATTTGACTGGATTACATGGGGCGTATTCGGTTCAGCAGTTTCAGGTCTTCTGGCAGGTGTGATTATAGGCCAGTCGACCGAATACTACACTTCTGATGGCAACAAGCCCACCCAGGGCATTGCAAAACAGGCTCTTCAGGGCCCTGCCACAGTGATTATCGAGGGGATTGCAGTTGGTATGGCTTCCACATGGATCCCGGTTGTGACAATCGTTGCAGGTATCATAGCTGCTTACGGTTTTGCAGGAGGTTTCTCCAACTTTGCAATGGGAGTGTACGGTATAGGATTCGCTGCAGTAGGGATGCTTTCAACCCTTGGTATTACTCTTGCAACCGATGCATTCGGACCGATTGCCGATAACGCGGGCGGAAATGCCGAAATGTCGGAGCTTCCCAAGGAAGTCAGGGAAAGAACTGATGCTCTCGACGGACTTGGCAATACTACCGCTGCAACCGGAAAAGGATTTGCTATCGGTTCAGCTGCCCTTACAGCTCTTGCCCTTATGGCAGCATATTTGGAAGAAGTCAGACTGTGGCTTGGCCGGCTTATCGACAAGGCTCCTGAAGGCTTCAAGCAGATAGGCGATACTCTCTTCTATAACAGCACTGTACCGGCAGTTCAGGACGGACAGACCGCGGTTCAGATTACAAGCGCTTCGGTCAGGGATTTTGCTGCCGCTTACGATCTTACAGTTTTTAACCCCATTCTCCTAAGTGGTGTTTTCATCGGAGGTATGATGGCATTCCTTTTCAGCTCAATGAGTATGAAAGCAGTCGGTCGTGCTGCAGGCAAGATGGTGGACGAGGTTCGCCGTCAGTTCCGCGAAATCCCCGGCATCATGGAAGGAACAGGAAAACCTGAATATGCAAAATGTGTCGAGATCTCAACAAAGGGTGCACAGAGTGAAATGATTGTTCCTTCAATGATCGCGATCGTTGTTCCCCTGTTGGTTGGATGGTTATTCGGCGTTGCCGGTGTGATCGGCCTTCTCGCGGGCGGAATGACCACCGGCTTTGTCCTTGCTACCAAGCTTAACAACGCCGGCGGTGCATGGGACAATGCCAAGAAGTATATCGAACGCGGCTTCCACGGCGGCAAGGGGAGCGAAGCTCACAAGGCAGCCGTTGTGGGTGATACGGTAGGCGATCCTTTCAAGGATACCTCAGGCCCGGCACTCAATATCCTTATCAAGCTGATGTCGATGGTTTCGGTTGTCCTCGCCGGACTGACCGTTACATGGAGCATTCTCGGATAATACGGTAATATGATTTATTGAATATTAATTCCCCTCTCCGTATTCCCGGAGGGGGGAATTTTTTTTGTAATTTTGGTTAAAACCCATGGAATGACACTCCCAACACTGGCAGATATTCAGTCTGCTCACCTTAGGATAAGTCCATTTATCAAGCGGACACCCGTTCTTACCTCAAGCCTGCTGAATAATATTTTCGGCTGCGAACTTTTTTTCAAATGTGAGAACTTTCAGAAGGTCGGGGCATTCAAATTCCGAGGCGCTACAAATGCTGTCCTCTCTCTTGGCCAGGAAAACAGGAAAATGGGTGTCGTGACACATTCATCGGGTAACCATGCCGCCGCCCTGGCCCTTGCCGCAAGGATGAACGGAATAAAGGCCTACATCGTGATGCCTGAAAACGCCCCGTCGGTCAAGAAAGACGCTGTTGCAGGATACGGTGCTGAAATAACCTTCTGCAAACCCACAACGCGGGCACGTGAGGAAACTTGCAAGGCTATCATGGAGTCGACCGGGGCGACACTCATTCATCCCTACGATAATTTCATGGTGATATGCGGCCAGGGAACCGCTTCCCTTGAACTCCTTGCGGAAATAAATGATCTGGATGCAGTAATTGCTCCGGTTGGTGGCGGAGGACTCATAAGCGGAACCTCGACATGCACAAAGGGGATCAACCCGGGAATTAAAGTTTTCGGAGCTGAACCACTAAATGCCAATGATGCATGGAAGTCGTTCACAACGGGAATACTCACTCCTTCTGTTAATCCTTTAACAATAGCCGACGGACTTCTAACCTCATTGAGTGAACTGACATTTTCAATAATCCGCAAAAATGTAGATGATATCATTACAGTAAGCGAGGAGTCGATAATACAATCGATGAAACTGGTATGGGAGAGAATGAAAATCATCATAGAGCCTTCGTCGGCTACCGTGCTGGCAGTGGTGGGAGAAAATCCGGAATTGTTCAGGGGAAAAAAAGTGGGTCTTGTTATTTCGGGCGGAAATGTTGATTTGACGGGATTGCTGGTGTAAATGGCACAGGGCACAGGGCTCAGGGCACAGGGCACAGGGCTCAGAGCACAGGGCACAGGGCACAGAGCACAGGGCAAAAGGACAGGTCTTGCAAGTCGTGCAGGTCATGCAGGTCTTGCAAGTCTCTTATCATGAGGATTTAGCGAAGGTTGCATAGGGTTTGTTGAACGTTGAATGCTAAACACTTAACGAAACTTGCATAGCTGCGAACCTTGAACCCCGAACCGCATACCGGGCACTGCATCCCGTAATATGTTTCTTGAATCATTTCCTCCTGTACCAGTTCATTTACCCTCTTTCCTGTTTCCCCTGCATTCACTTACCCCCTTTCCCGTTTCCCCCAAGGGGGAAATGCCCCTGCTGTTCAATTTGTTACATCAAATAATGAAGTTCATATTTCTTCCCAATATTAGCAGAATCTTCTTGCTCCTTCACTTGGGGGAAGGTTGGGAAGGGGGTAAACAACCATTGACTACCTCAAACCCCAAACCCCGAACCCAATCTAGTTTTTCTTCCTGAAAAAAGCCGTAATCGGATAGTGATCTGAGTACTTCACTTTTTCGATGTTGAAGTGCCGGCATTCAAAGAAATTGTCAAACAGTATATAATCGATCCTGTTCGGGGGGTAATTCCCCTTGTAGGTGAATCCGGCCCCGTATCCCGCACTTAAAAATGCATCATTAAGTCCTTTTCTGATTTTACGGTATGAATATGACACGGGTGTGTCGTTGAAGTCACCTGCAACAATTACAGGGTAGGGCGATTTCCCTATTATTTCCCTGAGAGCCTGGGCCTGGGAAGACCTCTTAATAAAACCTGCCCGCAGACTCGATGACAGGTTTACAATCTCATTGAAAGTATCACGTTCATCTATCCCTCCAAAAAGTTCAGTGATAAAAGTCCTTTCCCTCCGGTGCAGCCTGAACGATTGCAGATGGTTGTTGAATATCCTTATGGTATCACCGTCTGCAATTATATCGGTGTAAATTGAAAGGCTCGACGACTTCTCATGAACAATATCATTCCTTGAGACAATAGGATAACGGCTAAGGGTTACTATCCCGTACGACCGGTTCCTCCCTGTGCGGATTATCTTGAAATGGGAATTGTATCCTTTTCCCAGGGCCGCCTTTATTTCCTGCTGCTTCAGCAGCGGATCGCCTGAAAGAAAAATCTCCTGAAGGCATATTACATCTGCTCTTTGATTTCTGAGCAGCTCAAGTATTTTCTTCTCTGAATTGCTGTTTCCCGGCCCTTCGTAATAATTGAAAAGCCTTACGTTATAACTCTGCACCTGGAAGGTTCCTGTCTTGTCGCCCTCAGGTTTCTGAACTTTCAGATAATTTGAAAAATGAGTATAGCCGGCAAGAATGACAAGCAACGAAATCAGAACCTCCCATTTCAGGTTTATCACCCAGATCAGGCAGAACAAGATGTTGATAAGCAGAAGATAGGGATAGGCAAGACCGAAGAGTGCCGGGAAAGCGATAATATCGGGATTGATATGAACCGAAAGATATGACAATGCCAGGGAAAACGCGAAAAGGACATTGATACCAAGAAGTATTTTGTAAAATGCTTTCTTCAAAGTCTCCGGGATTTCCTGCTAATGTACCTGAATTCCTTCAAAAACGGTAATTAAAAATGATGATTTTTAATCACTGTGATTATTGATTTATGAGTATTCCCGGATGAGTGATCAGTTTTGCTTCTGACTTTCCGAGAAGAGAAGATCTTTTTCCTCTTTGGTAAGACTGTCGTAACCTCCCTTGGATATCTTGTCGAGTATCCTGTCTATCTTTTCCTGACGCTCGGCTTTTGCCTTGTTGTATTCATAATCGGTCTTTTTCCTGCTATAGCTCACCTTCATCTTTTCCTTCCGGGCTTTGAAAAGAGAGGCTATTGAATCGATAATCCTGTTGAGGGTCCTTCCCGGATCCTTACCCTTCCTCAGGTTTACAATGTAAAGGTAGCCGAAGAGTGCGCCCCCCATATGTGCAAGTTTTCCGCCCGAATTGACGGAAAAATCCATAAATGAGGTCAGGACGAAGATACCGACTGCAATCCAGATAATCTTTACCCGTCCGATAAGCAGCAGGTGAACCGGATAATTCGGAACATAAGCCGCGATAGCTACCACGACAGCCATTACCGACGCCGAGGCTCCGATGGCAACCGACTCGGGAATGAGACTGGTGAACACGGGAAAGATGTTGAACGACAGGACATAGACTATTGCTCCGGATATGCCTCCGAGGATGTACACGACAACAAGTTTCCGCTGGTCGAGGTATTCAAGGAAGATCCTCCCGAACCAGTAGAGCCATAGCATGTTGAAAAGTATATGCAGAATGTCCTTGTGCGTGAACATGTATGTTATCAGCGTCCATGGTTTCATGGCGAGCGTCCTGAGCGATGCAGGAACCGCGAAGAGCCTGAGGACCTTCATTGAAAACGCTTCGTCGTTAAAGAGATAAGTAATGATCGATATGGCCGACAGGAAAAGGAAAACCGCGACATTGATGTATATCAGCCTGTTAAGTTTATTTGCATCGCTGAATGTCTTTTTTATGTTGTGCCACAGGGACATATTCTCAGTAAAGTGTTTTTGATGTTTTCCTCCAGTACCTGATCAGGATATAGCCGAATAACATTCCTCCGAGATGGGCTGCATGAGCTATGTTGCTTCCGGGCTGTGTAAGCGCCAGCCATAATTCGATGGCACCGTAGCCGATTACAAAATATTTCGCCCTTATAGGAATAGGGGGGAATAGAAGCAGCAGCTGGGTGTTCGGGAAAAGGACCCCGAAAGCAAGCAGAATACCGAAAATAGCCCCGGATGCACCAACCGTCGGTATGTTAAGTATCATCTGGAGATTTTTCATGGTGACATCGGCATACTGTTTTCCCTCACTCAGAATCATGGCGCCGTCGGCCAGAACAAGCTGAAGCTGATCGGGCCTGATAGCCTTCATCACCTTCGCGTACTGGATTGCTATAACCGATTCATGAACAAGGGCAGCCCCAAGCCCGCAAACCATGTAGTAAATGAAAAACCGCTTTGGCCCCCACACAGTCTCAAGAACGCCGCCGAACATGTAAAGGGCGAACATATTGAAGAAAAGATGCCAGAAGCCGGCATGCATGAACATGTGTGTAAGGATCTGGAATGGCCTGAACATCTCCGATTTAGGAAAGTAAAGACCCAGAACGGCCGTGAGATCATAGCCGAGAACGCTTCGGACGGTCCAGGTTATTACAAGCAGAAGGACATTTATGATAATGAGGTTCTTTACTACCGGAGGCAAAGCCGAGAACCCTCTTCCGTATCCGTTCATCAAATGGATTTTATTCAATAATTGGGCAAAGATACTATTATCAATTTATCCGACAAAGAGCTTACATCCGGATCATATATGGCTTCAGAAAAATTGCAGGGTTTATTTCAGTCGCCTGTCAATCTCATCCATGGTAAGGATGTTGATCACGGGTTTCCCGGTCGGTGAATAGTTGGGAGCCTTGCACAGGAAGAGAGCGTCGAACAATTCCTCCATTTCGTCTTTCATCAGGGGCTTGCCATACGGAATTGCAGATGCGCCTGCCATGGCTGATGCAACTTTTTTCCTTATGCCCGCGGCAGGATCTGACTTTGTTCTCTTGAATTCCTCGAGAAGTATCTCAATCATCATCGCGGGATCGTCGGTACCAATGCCCGAAGGTTTCCCGGTTATTGAAATTGAATTATCATCCCTGTATTCAAAGGCAAATCCCAACAGCCGGAGATCGTCTTCTATTTCTCTGAGGATCAGAATATCAGAAGGGTCGAGGGTGACTTCAACCGGGAATAGCTGGGCCTGGCTGAGACTGAGACGGTTCTCCAGATTTTTCAGGAACTGTTCAAAAAGTACCCTTTCGTGAGCTCTTTTCTGATCGATGATCATCAGTCCCGACTTAACGGGACAGATTATATACTTGTTCTTCATCTGGAAAAACTTCCTGTCGGCAAATACCCTGCTGCTATCCTCCTTATCTCTTTCATGACCTCCGTACAGTTTCTCCCAGCCTTCAGTTTTCTCCCTTTCAAACCTTTCGATAAGCCTGCTTTGAGTCGAAGGCCTGTCATCGCCGGCAAAGGGGTCGTAGTCAGGATTGATCGTGATCGGTGGCGGCTCGGGAATGTCCCGGAATGAGGATATTACCGGAATATCTACAAGCCCTTCACCTTTGAAATCGAGCGAAGGCACTATATTGAACCTGCCCAGGGCTTCCCTGACCGAAGCCATCAGTATCTGCCAGATAGCTCTTTCGTCCTCGAACTTGATCTCCGTCTTGGTGGGGTGAATATTTATGTCGATGGACGCGGGATCGGCCTCCATGAATATAAAATAAGAAGGTATGGCTTCAGGGGGCAGCAAGTTCTGATAGGCTTCAATTACTGCCTTGTGGAAATAGGGATGTTTCATGAACCTGTTGTTCACGAAAAAGAACTGCTCGCCGAATGACCGTCTTGCGTTTTCAGGCTTTCCTATAAAGCCGCTGATGGCAATGAGGGTGGTGCTTGTGTCGAGCCTGATAAGGTCGTTGTTTATTTGCCGGCCGAAGACGGAGATTATCCTTTGCCGTGTGCTTCCCCGGAGAAGGTTGTAAACCTCGCTGTCGTTGTGAATAAGGGTGAACCTGATTTCGGGATGGGCTATGACAATCTTCTGGAACTCATTGATTATATGCCTCATCTCGGTATTGTCCGATTTGAGGAATTTTCTCCTGGCAGGGATGTTGAAAAACAGGTTCTTCACTGAAATGTTTGAACCGGTGGAACAGCTGCATGGCTCCTGTGTCTCCACTTTCGAAGCGCTGATCTCAAGCAGGGTTCCTGATTCATCCTCTTCTCTTTTGGTACGGAGCTCAACCATGGCAACGGCAGCTATGGAGGCAAGGGCTTCTCCGCGGAAACCCTTGGTGCTTATTTTGAAAAGGTCGTTTGCAGTGGTAATCTTTGAAGTGGCATGCCTTTCAAATGCCAGCCGGGCATCAGTCTCCGACATGCCGGTGCCGTTATCTATCACCTGGATGAGAGTCCTTCCGGAATCCCTGATGACGACATCTATTTTCTCTGATCCGGCATCGACTGCATTCTCCATCAATTCCTTCACCACCGATGAGGGCCTCTGAATCACTTCCCCTGCAGCTATCTGATTTGCAACCGAATCGGGTAACAGCTTTATAACATCGGGCATTTTTCATCCTCGTTTTAAACCTGATGCAAATATAGTATATTTGCAATATTGCTTTTGTACAAGGAAATTCGCATTATCAGTTTTCAGCTTTTATTATTTTTGTCAGTGATGCCCCGTATCTCATCAAAATTATCTTTCTATGAAGAAATTGTGTTTTCTTATCGCCATGTTCCTTATCATTCTTCTTCCCAACTGTAAGAGAAAGCAGGATCCGGATACCCTGAAGGTCATGACTTTCAATATCAGGTACGACAACCCGCGCGACAGCATCAACGCGTGGCCCAACCGCGCGGCATTCTTGTGCAGTTTCCTCAAGGAAGAAATGCCCGACCTTATCGGAATGCAGGAGGTACTGAATCATCAGTATGAGTACATCGATTCCGCTCTGACCGATTACAGTTCGGTGGGAGTGGGAAGAAGCGACGGTGTAAAACAAGGGGAGATGAACCCGGTATTCTTCAGGAAGGACAGGTTCGACCTGATACGTTCGAAAACCTTCTGGCTGTCTGATTCCCCTTCGGTGGCAGGATCGCAGGCCTGGGGGGCCGGACTTCCAAGAATAGTAACATGGGTGGAACTGTCGGAAAAAACATCATCAAAACATTTCTTTTTCTTTAATACTCACTTTGCTCACGACTCCGACTCGGCAAGGATAATGAGCTCCAGTCTGCTGCTTAATAAAGTCGACAGCATCACTGCCGGTTTCCCCTTCGTGATAACAGGCGATTTCAACATGCGAATCTCCGCGAAAGGATACGAGATACTCACGGGTCCGTTTGAAAGCCTGCCTATTCTTGCCGATACTTATGCCGTGTCGGAAAAAAGACCAACCGGACCGGCATATACCTTCAACGGCTTTTCCGACAGTATATCGTCGGGCAGGATCGATTATATCTTTGTGCGTAACGGAATGAAAGTACTCGACCACAGAACTTTCATCCGGAAGGACCACGGGATTTACATTTCCGATCACTGGCCGGTAATGGCAAGTGTCTCGCTGAAACCTGAATCCGATAAACCGCTGAGGGTTCCTTAATTCTGCCGGCTAAATAAATCAGGTATTCACTAAACTTTTATATTTTTAACAGTTATTGGCATTCCGTTGTTCCATTCCGGACTTCCGGTACGGGATTTGACGGAGTTCGCGGGTATAATTCAAACAAAGAACAAAAAAATGAGAACAGAAGGCAGACGAAAAAGCGATAATGTGGAAGACCGCAGAGGAATGAGCAGCGGAGGCAGGATGGCGGTGGGAGGAGGCATAGGTACTGTTGTCATAGTGCTGATAGTGCTTCTTCTGGGCGGCGACCCGTCCTCAATAATTGACAATTCCCCTGCAGTATCAACAGAATCGGGTGAATTTACCTCAACTCCCGAAGAAGAGGAAATGGTGGACTTTGTGAGCGTGGTTCTGGCCGGAACGGAAGATGTCTGGGGAAAACTTTTCGAGCAGTCGAACATGACCTATAAGCCGCCCGTGCTCGTCCTTTTCCGCGACCAGGTACAGTCGGCATGCGGATATGCAACTGCTGCCAGCGGGCCGTTCTACTGCCCCGGCGATCAGAAGGTATATATAGACCTTGCATTTTTCGACGACCTGAGCGCAAATCTCGGGGTTAACGGCGATTTTGCAATAGCGTATGTGATTGCACATGAGGTCGGACATCATGTGCAGAACCTCCTGGGAATACTGGGCGATGTAAACAACCGGCGATCAGGGATGAGCCAGGTAAATGCAAACAAACTCCTTGTCAGGCTTGAACTGCAGGCTGATTTCCTGGCAGGGATGTGGGCTCACTACGACCAGAAGATGTTCAACTCCCTCGAGGCGGGCGATATTGAAGAAGCTATGAACGCTGCCGCTTCGGTAGGAGATGACGTCCTGATGAAGAAATACCAGGGAAGAGTTGTTCCTGATGCTTTCACCCACGGTACCGCGGCCCAGCGTAAGGAGTGGTTCCGAAAAGGCTATACCTCCGGCGATTTTGATCAGGGCGATACCTTCAATGCAAACATAAACTGAAAAGCTCAATCCATACATAGTCCGTGTTCTCAGTTCTCTCCGTGCATAGTTCGTGTAATCCGGTGTTCTCCGTGGTTTACCCGTACCCTCCACGGCTAACTTGAAGTGTAAAAACTTGTTTTACAGAGCCTTAAAGCCATGTTATAACATTGTTATAACGTGTTGTTTCAGGCCCGGATTTCATTTCTGCATAGTCTATTAGCTGGTATAGAGTACTCCCGGGCTCCGGTTTTCCCGCTTCACCGGATACAAAATCGAATCTGTTGATAACTTAAATTGTACTCTTAATAAGTTGCCGTGTTCATTTTTTATTATCGGATCACTTAGAATTAGTTTTGTGTCATATCCGGTTCTAAGCAGATTAATAGGGAATCCGGTGTAAATCCGGAACTATCCCCGTAGCTGTAAGTCCCATTATATGGTTCAACCGATAGCCACTGTCCATTTGTGATCGGGAAGGCGGTTGAAACGGGATAAGTCAGAAGACCTGCCGGAAATAAAAATTTCGTAGCTTTCGGGTGAAAAGTGATTGAGTATCTGTACGATACAGACATTCTTTGTTAAAATCCCCGCTAGTTACCATTTATTAACTAAAATTTTTTAAAAATGAATGGTGAACTTCTTTTGTCTCAGGTTATTAAACGTAATGGAGAAGTAGTTGCATTTAATCCTGAAAAAATTGAAAATGCAATTTTTAAAGCAACGCGCGCGATCGGAAAACCTGACCGGTCAAAAGCAAAAAGCCTTACATCAATTGTGTCGGACCGGCTGGCTCTATTATTGAAGAGTGAAACTCTGACTGTCGAACGAATCCAGGATCATGTGGAGCATGCATTGTTTGAGGATGGTGATTTTGATCTCGTGAAAGCCTATATACTTTATCGAAAGCAGAGAGAACTTGTTAGAAACACCAGAGAACTTTTTACAAACATCGAAGTTATTGATAATTACCTTACCGTATCAGATTGGCGAGTCAGGGAGAGCGCTAATTCTTCATACTCTCTTCAGGGTCTGAACCAGCATATATCAACAACAATAACATCTCAGTACTGGCTCGAAAGAATATATCCCGAAAATATTGCTTCAGCACATAAGCAGGGATATTTTCATATTCATGACCTGGGGTTTTTGAGTGTTTATTGCGTGGGATGGGATCTTAAAGATCTTCTTCTTACTGGCTTCAGGGGCGTCGATGGAAAAACACAGACCAAACCCGCTCGTCATTTCAGAACGGCGCTTGGGCAAATAGTTAATTTCTTCTACACGATGCAGGGAGAAGCTGCCGGTGCCCAGGCCTTTTCAAACTTCGATACCCTTCTTGCTCCGTTTATAAGACACGACAAACTGAACTACAAGCAGATTAAGCAGGCCTTGCAGGAATTCCTTTTTAATATGAATATCCCCACGAGAGTCGGATTTCAAACTCCGTTCACTAATATAACAATGGATCTTACCGTTCCCGATTTTCTTAAAAATGAAGCTGTTATTTGTGGAGGTGAAATGCAGGACTCCGTTTACGGCGATTATCAGCAGGAAATGACAATGCTGAATAAAGCTTTTGCCGAGATCATGCTTGAAGGAGATGAAACGGGAAGTCCCTTCTCCTTTCCCATACCCACTTACAACATTACCCGCGATTTCCAATGGGATGACCCTGAGCTGAACGGGATCTGGGAAATGACAGCTAAATACGGCATCCCGTACTTTTCAAATTTTGTCAATTCCGACCTTAATCCTGAAGATGTGAGAAGTATGTGCTGCCGTCTGCGCCTTGATAAAAGAGAACTGATAAAACGCGGAGGTGGTCTCTTTGCATCAGCTCCCCTGACCGGCTCAGTTGGTGTAGTTACCATCAATCTTCCCAAACTCGGTTATGAAGCTTCTTCGGAATCAAATCTCCTTCAGCGATTAAGGAACCTGATGGAGCTGGCAAAAACGAGTCTGGAAATCAAAAGAAAAACAATTGAACACTATACCGAGCTAGGTCTTTATCCTTATTCAAAGTTTTATCTGAGAGATATTTATAAGCGCTATAATTGCTACTGGAAAAACCATTTTTCAACCATCGGTATCGTGGGTATGAATGAGTGTTGCATAAACCATCTCGGAGTTGGGATTGACACCGTGGAAGGGAAAGAATTTGCTGTCAGGATTATGGATTATATGCGTGGTGTATTATCTGAGTTCCAGGAGGAAACAGGAAATATTTACAACCTTGAAGCCACTCCGGCAGAAAGCACCACCTACCGTTTCGCCAGGATCGATACAGTTCAATATCCTGATATTATCACGGCAAACCGGAATGAGTATCTAAAGGGAGCCAGTCCTTATTATACAAATTCCACTCAACTCCCCGTGAACTATAGCGACGACATATTTGAGATTCTCAAACATCAGGATAAACTTCAGACTTTATACACGGGAGGAACAGTGCTACATGTTTTTACGGGAGAAAACAACATTCCCGCCGGTTCCGTAAAAAACCTGATAAGAAAAATAACCGCGGGATTCCGTCTACCGTACATAACACTCTCACCTACATTCAGCATCTGTCCTTCACATGGTTATGTGGCAGGGGAGCATTTTAAATGTCCCGATTGCGGAAAAAATTGTGAAGTTTATAGCAGAATAGTAGGTTATCTGCGACCGGTCAGTCAATGGAACAGCGGGAAGCGCCAGGAATATAAAGACAGGGTTCTGTTCAGGGTAACAGACACGCCGGGGAGCAGGGACACCGGGATTAAAGAGGAAGTGGCAGTTGCCGGGCTGAGCAGTCTGATGCATGAGCCTGAAACAAGGAGATGAGGATAGGGGGTTTTGTAAAAAACAGTCTTGTTGACTGGGATGGGAAAGTTGCTGCCGTAATCTTTACGAAAGGTTGCAATTTCAGGTGTGGATATTGTCATAATCCGTCTCTTGTCCTCCCTGAGCTGATTGACAGAACAGAAGATATTGATGAAAAAACAGTGCTGGATTTTCTTGCAGAAAGAAACAACTGGCTTGACGGTGTTGTCGTAACCGGGGGTGAACCAACTATTTACGGTGATTTGCCGGTATTGCTTGAAGAGATTAAATCGCTGGGATATTCCCTGAAGCTTGATACCAATGGCACTAATCCATCCATGTTGCAAAAAATCATTAAAAACAAGTTGGCTGATTATATCGCGATGGATGTCAAAACTTTACCTGAAAAGAGTTTATATGCTAAAATAACCGGAATCCAGGTCACTGCCGATATCATTGAAAAGATTATGACTTCCATACTTCTGTTAAACAATTCGGCAATAGAGGTTGAGTTCCGTACGACTATTATTCCCGGGATACATGACGAGGCAGCTGTCAACCTAATACGCACCTTGTTGGGAAAAAACAAAAAATACAGAACAAACCAATACAGAGATGGATCAACAATTGAAACATATTTATAATGTAAGCTGAGTTCGGGTATTATAGAAATGCCGGCCGGATCGAAAGGTTTCGGCCGGATCAGTTTCGGCAACCTGTCCCTTTGGCTGAAAACACCCGGATGATTTTCAGGCCGTGGGGGCTATATCATATATAATCAATGTCTGTTAAACTTTAGTTGCAGGTCTTTGTCCTTGTTACATCTTTTTATTATATTTGATACCGTGTTTCGCTAATCGTGCAAGTATAATATTATGTTGGTAAGGACATTCGCCAGTGCCGTAACAGGCATTGATGCAGTTACGGTGACTATTGAAGTCAATGTATCCAGGGGGATACGCTTTTTTCTTGTCGGTCTTCCCGATGTGGCAGTGAAAGAGAGCCAGCAGCGGATAGAGTCATCGCTCCGATGCCTGGGTTTCAGGTGGCCCGGTCAGCAGGTGCTTATAAACATGGCCCCGGCCGATATCAGGAAGGAGGGATCGTCGTACGACCTTCCCCTGGCAGTGGGAATCCTGGCGGCCGATGAAAAGATAGCACCGGGAGAAATCGAATCCTACATCATGATGGGTGAACTTTCCCTCGACGGGACGCTTCAGCCCGTGAAAGGTGTTCTTCCAATAGCCCTCAGTGCAAGGGAAGAAGGCTTCAAAGGGGTAATAGTGCCTGTGAAAAATGCCCGGGAGGCGGCGGTGGTCTCGGGACTGGATGTTTACGGGATGGAAAAGCTCGGGGATGTCCTTGATTTTTTCAACGGATTGAGACAGTTTGAACCGGTAAAGGTTGATATTGACAGCCTTTTCAGGGAAGAAGCAAACAGATACGACATCGATTTCTCGGATGTCCGAGGACAGGAAAACGTGAAACGGGCTCTGGAGGTTGCTGCTGCCGGCCATCATAATCTTCTTATGATCGGGCCTCCCGGTGCCGGCAAAACGATGCTGGCCAAGAGAGTAGCATCAATAATGCCCCCGCTTACACTCGAGGAAGCACTCGAAACCACAAAAATCCATTCGGTTGCAGGCAAGATAGACGACCATACTGCCCTGATGACCAGGCGCCCTTTCAGAAGTCCGCACCATACAATATCCGATGTCGCCCTGGTCGGCGGTGGGACGGCGCCGCAACCCGGGGAAATCTCCCTCGGACATAACGGGGTGTTGTTCCTCGATGAACTGCCTGAATTCAAGCGAACTGTCCTGGAGGTGATGCGACAACCGCTCGAAGACAGGATAATAACCATTTCACGGGCAAGATCGACCTGCGATTACCCGGCAAGCTTCATGCTCATTGCTTCCATGAACCCATGCCCCTGCGGCTATTATAACCACCCTGAAAGAGAATGCATGTGCAACGCGGGGATGAGACAGAAATACCTGAACCGCATCTCCGGTCCGCTGCTCGACAGAATAGATATACATATCGAAGTGGTTCCTGTAAAATATGACAAGCTGGCAGATAATTTAAGTTCCGAACGCTCGTCTGTTGTAAGAGAAAGAGTTGTGAGGGCACGGGAGATACAGGCTAAACGCTTTGCTTCCGTGAAAGGAATATATGCAAACGCCCAGATGACAGCTTCAATGCAGAGAAAATATTGCCGGCTTGATGAGGCCGGCGGGAAACTGCTACGCACTGCAATGAATATCAGAGGCTTGTCTGCAAGAGCCTACGACAGGATACTAAAACTGGCAAGAACAATCGCCGACCTCGCGGAATCAGAAAACATAAGCGCGGAACATATTTCCGAAGCGATCAACTACAGAAACCTCGACCGCGAGGGATGGGCAGGATAAATATGTCAAGCAGAGGAAGTTCTATAAAACCAGTGGTAAAATCATTTTTATAAAGCCAGTGGTAAAATCATTCCCATTAAGGAAAGCTATCTTATAATATTTAGATGTTTTAGACGAATCAGCCTGTTTTGCCGTTATAGAAATATTGCAATTATTAAATATGAATCTGACAAATACCATTCAGGATACAATCAGGAAAGAAGGCCTTATGTTTGTTTTCAGGGGAGAAGTAAGCGAGAAAAACTCTCTTCCTCTGCTTAGCCTTCTTGAAAATGACATGAAGGAAGACTCTTTCAATATGGTAGGGCGAAAGAGACTGTTCATGTACGTTCTCGAAAGCCTGCAAAACATTGTCAAGCACAGCGGGAACATGGACCATCCTGTCATGCCCCTGGTTTCATATTCAAAAACCGATGGCGGCTATACCATTACAACCGGGAACCTGATTCCTGATACCCAGTCGGAATTGCTGGCTTACAAGCTGGCAAAGGTTAATTCGCTGAATGCCGCCGAGATAAAGGTTTTGTACAAGCAGATTCTCAAAACCCCCGGTTTCAGCAGAAAGGGCGGGGCTGGTCTGGGACTCCTGGAAATGGCCCTGAAGACGGGTAACAAACTAGATTATGATTTTATTCCCATCGGGGGAGGGTTGTCATATTTTGTTCTGAGCAAAACCGTCGATTCAACAGGTATGGGGATAAGCAAGGGGCAGGCCAGCGAAAGATTCAGTGGCCTGCCGGTATTCGGACTCGAGAGAATGCTGGCGGAAAACAATGTTCATCTGATGTGGTCGGGCCATATGAATTCCGGAATAGGGGAGGAAGTGCTGTCAATAACCGAAGCCAGGCTTACTGATGAAGATGTTGACACAAGGCTTAGAAAAAAGGTTTTCAATGTACTGGTCGAGATTCTGGAGAATGTGTCGAAATACAATCCGGGAAAAGAAGCTGAGCAGAAGTTTGGAATGCCTCTTGCGATGGTAAGGCTCACGAAAGGAGAATTTATCGTGACAAGCGGGAATCTTGTTCCGGTAACAATGACGGACGCCCTGAAACAAAAGATCGACGATATAAACAGTTTTAATCCGGATGAACTGAAAACCCTTTTCTTTGCATCTCTTTCGGCCCAGACTATTGAAAGCGACAGCACGGGGAATATGGGACTTATTTCAATGGCCAGGAAGTCGGGGAGCAAACTGGAATACCTGTTCAGGAAAGTCAACGATGATTATTCCTACTTTATACTTTCGGTAAGGGTGGAGAACACGAACGGGTCAACTGAAGCTCTTCAGGCATAGCTCGCTGCCATCCCATTCCGCGTAACTTCCAAGACTGAACCAGTCGCCAAGAATAACTATCCGGCCATTGTCGCCGTTGTTGAAGGTCATTGGCATATGCCTGTGCCCAAAGACAAAATAATCCATGTTTTCCTTTTTCATCACCTCGCGTGAGTATCGGAGAAGATCCTCCCTGTCTTCCCCCATGAAATCCATGGATATGCCTTTGGCAAACCTCGAATGTTGCGACCAGTTGAGGCCAATGCTTATCCCAATCCTGGGGTGAAGCATTGAATATAGAAACTGCAGGGTTTTGTTCCTGAATATCCACAGAAGGATTCTGTATCCGATGTTTTTGCTTCCAAGTCCTTCCCCGTGGGCAATGTGGAATTTCCTGCCGTCGATGGTGCAGGTGTAGGGCGATGTGTGAACAATCATCCCGCATTCGGTTGAAAAGTAGTCTTTGACCCACATGTCGTGGTTTCCGGTGAAGAAATGGACAGGTGTACCCGAATCGGTTATTGATGAAATGGTTCCGAGAAACCTGGTGAAGCCGCGGGGCACAACGAGCCGGTACTCCCACCAGAAATCAAAGATATCGCCAAGCAGGAAAATCTCTCTTGCCTCAGGTGCAATTGTATTGAGCCACCGGACCGCCAGCCTCTCCCTCTCGTCCGGTTCCTTTCCGGCCTTCAGTCCAAGGTGAAAATCGGATGCAAAAAATATTTTCCCGTTCTTTTTCAATTGCCGCCCGGATTATTGAACAACTGGTTGAGCTTTATCTGAAGCGATCTCCCGTGAAGGTTGGTAGCTATTATGGAACCGTCACGGCCGAAAAGATAGTTGGTTGGCAATACCTGAACATTAAAAAGCCTCACGTTCTCAAGAACCTGTGGATCGTCTTCCCGTGTGCTTATCCATGGAAGCTCTTCGAAGGACACGGCCTGCTTCCATCTCTCCTCGTTCTGGTCAACATTGATCTGGTATATCTCGAATCCCTTGTTCCTGTAGTTTTTATAAAATTCCTTCAGTTGGATGTTCTCGCTCAGACATTCTCTTGAATCAACCGACCAGAAGGTCAGCAAAACAATTTTTCCCCTCAGTGATGACAAAGCTATCCTGTTTCCGTTGACATCGAGAAGGTTCGGATTGAGTACGGTTTCCGGTGCATTGCTGGCGATATTCCGGATCTGCCTGGCAACCATCTCATTCATTTCTTTTTTGAGGTCTTCAGCCAGTGCTTTGACGTTCCTGGACCGGGGATAATGGCGTCCGAGTGAATCAGAAACTATCTTAAGGTACTGAAGGTCGCGGTGATCGTACAGTACATAGGTGTTTTCATCTATCCTCTGGTAAACGGCCTTAAGTGATGCCATTGATGAAGGATTGGTTACAATGTATTCGATGTTTTTCTTGCGAAGATCCTGCAGAACGTCAGTGAATTCTTCCTCGAGCCTGCTCCGTTCGGCTTCGGAGCCTTCAGTTCCCTCAAGATTGACGTACAATGTCCTGAGCGAGTCGAGTTTAACCTTCCCGGCAGCAAGCCTGAGGTCGAGAACCCTGACATCCTCAGATTCCTTTGATCCCGAAACCTCATAATCGCCCGAAGTGTTCAGGCCTTTGAAAGTCAGCCTGATTTTTTCACCCGGTCCGGCAATGAGAGTTATGAAATCCGTATCTGAGTATCCTATCTGGTAGAAATCGGTATCCGTTGCCTTAACCCTGAATTTGAAACTGCCGTTGGTTCCAAGCTTTGCCGAATCAATAAAGATCAGCCTGTCAACATCGACCTTGTTAAGCACAAGGCTTTTTTGCCGGGGATTGCTTATATGTCCCGTGACAGTGAATGAGTCTTTGCTGCTGCATCCGGAAAGGAGAAGCGCCGGTATAACTATTATTAATATCTTCTTCATCATCGGACAGAATTTCCTTTAGGATTTGGCGATTTAAAATTAATTGAACAATTCTTCAAGTTTTCTCTGCAATGCATCCCCCCTTAGGTTGCAGGCAATTATCCGGCCTTCCCTGTCGAGCAGGAAGTTAGCCGGGATTGATTCCAGTCTGTAAAGCGGTACCACTGAAGAATTCCAGTAGCCAAGGTCGCTTACATGAATCCAGCCTCCCAGCCCGTCATCCTTGATCCCCTTGAGCCATGCATCGCGTGTCTTGTCGAGTGATACCTGGTAAATCAGGAATCCCTTGCTTTTGTATTTGTTGAACACCGCGACAAGGTTAGGATTTTCGGCCCTGCATGGAGGACACCATGCTGCCCAGAAATCAAGAAGTACATAGTTGCCCCTTGTGGACGACAGTCTGATAGTGTCGCCGCCGGGATCAGGCAGTGCTATCTCGGGAGCTTCAGTGTATTCTCCGCCCGCGGCCGCCTGTGTGCCGCTTGTTGCAAAATAGGCCCGCATTTCGTTTATCTGGTTGTGAAGATCAATAACCGGACCATATTCCGGGTAAAGGCTGAACAGTGAAGAATCGACCTTCAGAAAATACTGCAGGTCTTGCTGAGGATCGAAAACATAAAGTGAGGGAGTGAGCATGGAATATAAAACCGGAATGGTGGCCAGAGAAGAAATATTCTTATCTATGAATTCCTTCGCGTAGCTGTTTATTTCATTCAGGTAAGCATCGCCAAGCCTGTCGAGAGAATCAATAAAGGCAGTCATATCACTCCTTCCAGTGTTGTTGTTAAACAGGTCGTTCAATCCCCTGATCTTGTTCCTGGTACTGAGAAGTTTCTTGTTGTAGTCAGCTATCAGACCGGTGCCTTTCGACCCACTGACAACCACCGGATAATTAAGCGAATCAAAATGAGATGTCATTTTTATTTTCTCTCCTGGCTCAACAAGCATTGTTAGAAAGTTATTTTGATTAATTTTGAGCAGGTAAAATGACGGGAATTTAACCTTCCTTTTGAACTCAAATTTTCCATCATTCGAAACTATGACGGAATCCACATTTAGAAGCGCATCAGACTTAAGTTCCTGCAGGAAAATGTATTGTCCGGGCAATGGATATTCAAGGATACCTGTCAGTTCGACATTGTTGTTCTTGCAGGCAGTGAGCATCAGGATGGCAGACAGGATGAAGGCAGATTTTATGTTCATGCAGGAAAGGTTATTTGTTATTTAGTTTGTTTTATTGAGTTGCAAAGTTATTCTTTTTTTTTCAGGTTAAGCCCTGTACACATTTTATAGAATTGCTTTTGCATGGTTCAATAAAATGAAGTATCTTTTAAAACTTTTATTGACGTATAAAAAAGATTTGCATATGAGTTATATCAAGTTTGAAAAGGCACAGATTGTCAACCTCGAGTTTTCGCTTTCGAGGGAAGTGATAAGGGCCAACCGTGCAGGGTCCTACTCCGCAACCACAATTGTCGGATGCAACACGAGAAAATATCATGGTCTTCTTGTTTGCCCGATTGATGCTTTCGGAGGAGAACGGCATGTGCTTCTTTCCTCTATTGACACCACTATAGTGAATCAGGACAAGAGCTTCAACATAGGTATAAGGAAATACAGGGGAGATTATTACAGCCCCAAGGGACACAAGTATATCGAGGAACTCGGGATGGAAATAATTCCATCAAGGATTTTCAGGGTGGGAGGTGTGAAACTAAAGCATGAAAGGCTTCTTGTTCATTACGAGGAACAATACCTGTCGAGGTACACTATCCTTGAGGCATCGGAGCCGATGAAGCTTCAGATCCGCCCATTTCTTGCCTTCAGGAACATACATGAACTGACACATGCAAATCTTGCAGCCAATACCAAGGTTGAATTCATTCCCAACGGGATAAAAATGAAGCTCTATGAGGGATTCCCCTATCTGCATATGCAATTCTCGAGGAAACCGGAGTTCGTTCATGTTCCCGACTGGTACCGCGGTGTAGAGTACATCGAGGAGCAAAAGAGGGGATATGACTATTCCGAGGACCTTTTCACTCCCGGTTTCTTTGAACTGGAAGCCGGAGAGGGAGACGTCATTGTTTTTTCGGCTTCAACCAGGGAAGAAAAACCAAGCGGCTTCAAGTCGAAATTTACCAAGACCGTCAGCGGCAAAATCCCAAGAAGCAATTTCTCAAACTGCCTCAAGAATGCAGCTCAGCAATTCGTGGAGCGCAGGCAGGGTAAGACCCTTATCATCGCCGGGTATCCATGGTTCGGATCATGGGGCAGAGATACATTTATAGCTCTTCCCGGGCTGGCAACCGCGAGGCCTGATAAAAAGCTTCAGCTTTACCGCGATGTTCTCGACACACAGATCGGCAGTATGAGGGACGGGTTGTTCCCCAATATGGGAAATCCCGATAATCCTGCATTTAACTCAGTTGATGCCCCTCTCTGGTTTTTCTGGGCTGTCCAGCAGTATCTCGAAAACGGAGGCAGCGATGCATGGGAACATTACGGGAACGCGATGAAATCGGTTCTCAATGCTTACAGGGAAGGAACCGGATTCAATATCGGGATGAGGGAAAATGGCCTGATCTATGCCGATGCCCCCGGAAAATCACTGACCTGGATGGATGCAGTGGTGAACGGAGTGCCGGTTACACCGAGGAACGGCTATGCT